>Ga0074193_1000044_pt1 | contig 222420 bp, 203 predicted proteins | sample EPASupsiteHSE605_FD_64523 | JGI IMG/M metagenome (GOLD analysis project Ga0074193, IMG submission 64523) | Bioremediated contaminated groundwater from EPA Superfund site, New Mexico - Sample HSE6-05 | ecosystem: Environmental > Aquatic > Deep subsurface > Groundwater > Contaminated ... | reverse complement strand
GCGCAGAAAAAGAAATTAAACAATATTTATTCCCTTTGCGTCTTTGCGTCGTGGTGTTAAATCTGATTTTTCTTCGTTGCACCCGTCGAAAATAGTTTTTGAACACCACGATGCTAAGACGCAAAGGGTTACTTTATATAGATAAATATATAGCTTAAACTTTTATTCCTCTGCGTCCTCTGCGGTTCAAAAATTATATACTTATAAGACAAGAAAACCTCTTCGAGGCTTCATACAGGATTTTTATGCGCTTGCCGATGTAGTTGTGAGTGCTCCTTACATAACAAAAAAAACCAATTCAAATCGAACGGGTTTTTATGCGTTTCAGATTTAACACTAGCAACCGGCGGGGTAGCGTTGCCACCGGTCGGCTCGATTTTTAGTTAAATGATCAGGTCCCTAAAACTCCCACTTCTACAAGCGAGAGTTTTCCTTTACCTTCTTTTGCATCAACTGACAGAAGGGGCAAGCATATTTTAGATGACTACCCACGCATTGTTCACATCTACGATATGAGCATTCCTTACATTCCCCGTTACAATTTTTGTCCATAAAACAACCTCCTTACCCTAATGCATGATCACCAGGGAGCCAATGAAAAGCAGTTACTCGATTTGCCTGCTGGCAAAATGCGCTTCCTTTGACTAAGAGAGCAACCTGGCAGTCATAGATAAAATATCCTTAGACCCATAGTTTTGCGTCCCGGCCTTTCAGTCGGTTTGCCAAATATCAAACGTAAGTATCATTTGAATTTTACCAGTACCGCGCCCCTCTGTCTAGGGGGTGACGGTTCTTCGCACACTTTATCTGTTCTTCAATCCATTGATACGTCGCTATTAACCCTTTAAGGAGAGGCTGCTGCGGTGACCAGTTCAGTTTTTGCCTAATCAACCGATTATCGGAACGTCGTCCGCGGACTCCCTGCGGACCTGCAATATGTTTGCTCGATATTTTTTTACCGGATATCGCAATAATCATTTCAGCCAATTGGTTAATAGTTACCATTTCTTCAGAACCAATATTAATAGGCCCGTTGAAAGACGATCCCATTAGTCGCATGACTCCTTCAATACACTCATCAATAAATAAAAAAGTCCTAGTCTGGTTTCCATCTCCCCATATTTCTATCATATCGTCATTATCAGCCATGGCGACTTTTCTGCAGAGCGCAGCGGGAGCTTTCTCCTTGCCCCCTTGCCATGTTCCCAGCGGACCAAATATATTATGAAATCTTGCAATTCTAACATCAATCCCGTAATTTCTGCAATAAGCAAGGTATAGACGTTCACTGAATAGCTTTTCCCATCCATATTCACTGTCTGGATTGGCGGGATATGCGGTTTCCTCTGAACATACAGGGTTATCTGCATCATATTGATTATGTGCGGGGTAAATGCAGGCTGATGAAGCATAAAATATTTTTTTAGTATTTTTTTGGCGGCATGCTTCTAACATATTCAAATTTATCATTACCGAGTTATGCATGATAGCGGAGTCATTTTGTCCAGTAAAGATATACCCCGCTCCCCCCATATCGGCAGCCAGTTGAAACACCTCATCAAACTGTTCATCCATTATATCATGGCACAATTTCATGCTCCGCAGATCTCCGATTACAAAAGTATCGGCTTTTGTTTCTCCATACTCTGGATATTTTAAATCTACTCCGCTCACCCAATAACCTTCACTTTTAAGTCTACTCACGAGATGGTGTCCAATAAATCCACCTGCCCCGGTAACCAGCGCCCTCATAATTTTCCCCTCAATTCCCAGTCTCTATGCACACCCGGTTATAGTTTAAGCATTTTACTAAGTGCCTGTTCCAGCATCGGAAGTTTGTGCAAAGTGTGATATTCATCAAATTCCGCCTGTTCAATAAGTTTATCTCTGTTGGTTTTATCAATTAAATACTTAGCCGCTTCCACAATTTGTTCCAAATCGTCTTCATTAACGGTTACCCCCAGTTTGTATTCTTCTACCCGTTTTCCCATGCAGTACCCCTTACTAACTATAACTGGTTTTTTAAATACAGCGGCCTTCGTCAGGAAACCACTGCTATGGTAAAATTTGTGGTACGCAAGATACAGGATATCGCACACATTAGCCAAAGAGTTCACCATCGCGGCATCCGCGATATATTCCAAATTAAAAAAGCAATTTTCATTCTTGCCCAGCTCAAGCAGCCTTTTCAACTCTTTTCGTTCTGCAGGAACATATGCATCCTCTACCAATTTTCCTGCCAGCAGAAAGAAACATTGACTAGGATCTATTGCCGCAGCCAAACGCAAAAAGTTAAGCACTCCTTTACGCGGAGCTAAAACCCCGATTAGTCCTATAATCGGTCTTTTCCCCGCCTTCCGGCGAATTTTCAAAACTGTATCCGCAGCAATAACTGGCAATTTTTCATCAGTTACATCAGGTATAGTAATAATCGGTTTCTCACCTATTCTTTTTGACAAGCCAGCGTAAGAGCCTTCGTTCAAAATACCAATCCCGCAACAATTATTAGCTTTGAATATACCGTTGTTTCTCCACATCCGACGAATTCTTTTCCGCCAACTCATCTTTACGTCTTTTATATAGATGCTGGGCTTAAAATACAAGCCAACCCATGGATAAGTCATAGATGCCCTTATAAAGGGAGATTGCCACCGCGCATCGGGAAATAAACCATCTAACCAAGTTAGCAATACAATATCCACTGTCCAGCCGGTGTTCCTTTCAACCATATGGATGCATTCGCGGAGGCTCCTCCAAAGCATAATTTTTTTTATAAAACTTTGCTTGTGATCATTTGCAAAATAGGAAGCACAGAACCTATCTCGATACTCCGGTAAAACACTATTTACCCAGTACTCCATAACCTGCGGCTGGGGACACAAAACAATAATCGTACATCCCCTCTTTAAAAGTATCTCTACAAATAATTTCATTTGCGTTTCAAAATGACCAACCCATTCCAACTCAGCAATAACAATAACTCTTCCCATTTAATTACCCCTCACCGTAAGACTTAGAACCACTAGTTGCACCAAAGCCCCTCGAAAATCGACCAATTTGTAACTGTATATCAACTAGTCCCACAGTTCAGGCACGCGTTGACGCAATTCTTCATTCAGATTTGGCAGTTTGTCTATTAGCAGCTTGTACCATACCCACCGCTGACGATAATGTTGGTACAACATACGGTTGTCCCTTACCCAATGATAGGCGTTTGCGGCAATACAACGGCGAATATCAGGTCTCTCAATTAGTATTCTAAGTTTTGATGCGAGTTCATCGACAGTCCGATAGATGAACCCCGTTTTCCCATCCTGTATCGATTGATCATAAACAGTCGGACTCGCCAAAACCGTTACCCCATGCCCAGCGCATTCTAAAAACTTAAGATCAGATTTCATACTATTGAACCGATTTTCACTCAGCGGCAGTAACCCGATATCCGCAGTATGCATTATCTCCTGGTATTTTGCATAAGGGCAAAAACCGATAAACTCTTTATTTGCTGTTTGTAATGCCTCAAAAAATAATTTGTCATGAATGACTTTAACCTGTATCTTGCTGGAATAGGATCTCAGCACATTATTGATGGCCGGCATAATTGGCCTCCAGTCCTGTTCCCGGTTTAGTGCACCAAAAAAAATTGTTACGGGCCCATCTTCTTTATAAACACGGGCCTGCGGCAAAAAGGCAAGCTGATTGGGAAATACGGCGACATTAGGGTTAAACCGGCGTAAATAATCCGCTAAGGGCTGAGTGGATGTCTGAATACCATGACATGAACGGAAAGCAAAAAAGTCATTACTTTCATGATAATCCCTCCAGCGCAGGGGATCGTCATCTATTTCCGCAATCACCAAGTAACCCCGCCGGATAAGCTCTCGCTGCCGTTCTACACTATCCGGCCATATCCGTTGCCAGATAAACACCTTATCCTCATCAGGGCGACCCTCTTTTAACTTCGGCATTTTGGACCCCGCTTCATTACGCACGCCGGGTATAGTAGCCATGAAGCTATGAGGTTCGGCAATACGCACTCGGGCACAAACCTTAGTTTCACCTAAAAACGACTGCAGCCAAAGACGCCGGGTAACCGGTTGCCTGGTGGCGCGAATAACATACTCAAAGGCTTCTGACTGCGCAAATAAACGTCCGGTATCCAGCCCCATCTCAGTGGCCGCTGGGCTTAGCAACTGCTGAAACTTCTTTGATTGCTCAGAACCGTAGCCCCGAACCTGAATATCGAAAATATGCAGTCCTGCCTGTACAAACATGTCCTTAATACTATCTACTGTAAAAAACCGCAAATTGTCCTTATTTAGTACACCTTCACTATTATATTCCCATTTTCCGCTTAACAAATTGAACAGTATGCTCCAGTGTTGCACATTGGGAATACAGGCAATCACCTGACCACCTTCACGCAGGCAGGCGGCATGCTGTTTAAGAACAGTCCATGGGTCCCTTGTTTGTTCCAGGGAGTCACGATATATCAAACAATCAACTGTGCCCTTTTTCAATATTTCAGCATTTATTTTCATAATATTCTCGGCACTGCCGACTACAACCCTTTTCAATCGTCCGGCTGCATTCTGCGCTGCTTTGATATCTTGCACAATGCCGATGTATTCACTTTGAGGATTAATGATTTGGTATAATTTCCCTAACTCTCCATATCCACAGCCAAATTCCACAATGACTCTCGCATCCGGCGGTAACAATTTGAGCAATCCCTCTGTTTTAGCATTATCTACTTGACTGACATCGCCCTCCGTGCCAGATACAGCAGCTTGTTTAGAATTTCTGGCAACTGTCTGTAACAACGCCACTTGCTGCGGTAGTAATTTCTGTAAATCGTAACGATCCAAAATAGTCTCCCGCGCTCGGCCTCTTAGGTCAGCCATGCGAGTAGGGTGATCAAGCGCTTCCTCTACCCGGTCCGCAATTTGCTGCGGCGCAAAGAAATCCACTAATAGACCGTTAACGCCGTCTTGTATAACCTCTTTGACCGGGTCGGTATTGGATGCCACCAGCAGACAGCCGGCAGACATGGCCTCCAACATTGACCAGGAAAGCACAAAGGGGCGAGTGAGATAGACATGGACTGATGAAGCTTGCAACACCCGACGATACATGCCATAAGGCAGCAATCCGGTAAAATGCACCCTCTGAAGATCCAGATCTAATTTTTCCAGCATGAGCTGTTTGTAGGTCTTACCATCAGGTAACTCACGGCCATATGCCACCCGATCTGCCCCCACAATCACGACATGGCATTTTGGCCGCCTGCGCAGTAAAATCTCCACGCCCTCCATAAACTGCGGAAAGCCCCGGTATGGCTCCATACCCCGCCCCACGTAAGTCACCAGCTCATCTACCTCAGATAAATCAAGATTGATATCGGGTAACACCAGCTTTGCACCCTCCTGGGGCTGGTAATACTCAGTATTTACGCCATCATGCAGCACCTTGATCTTATTTTGGAATTCCCGGGGTAGTTGACTATGCTGATAAAAGGTCGGACAAACACCCTGATCACAGCTAACCAGATCTATGAGCATTGACGCATTGTTTGTCCTAATACGACATTCCGCATCTATCGACAACGGTTCACCAGGGTCAAAATCACTATCACTGCCGCGAGCTCGGTAAAACCATTCGAAATAGCAAATTAGTGGCGTGTTAGGAAAAACATCTTTCATATAGAGGGTTGGTCCCCAACCCGAATGTCCGTAAATAACGTCAGGCACAAAGCCTTGCCGCTTTAGCTCTGCCGCGATACGATAAGCAGCTTGTCCCTGCAAAACAGCATCTTCCAGCGTGCGCACATAACGGTGTGTCTGTGATGCAGGTTCGCGGGATTTAGCATATATAACCTTATGCACACCCGCCAGTTCTCCATCCTGCCTGGCAGTAAGAAAAACCACCTGATTCTCCGGGTTTCCTGCCAATGCCGATGCGATATTAGGGAACTGCGCCGGAAAATTAGGATGAATAAATAATATACGCATGTGGTACCCCTCTCCAGCCTTAGCGGACTAGAAGATACGTTTCAGCCAATTTACTTGTTGCATCTGTAGTCAGTCTATGGCGATGTTATGGAACAAACCCGCCCTCGAAATATCCAGCTCATTCTGTTTTTCTTACTTTTTTATTTTACCATGGTTAATTTTGCCAAACAATAGACCGGCACCCTGTAGCCAGTTTCGATCATTGTGTTTCATGGCTTATTATAATTCATTCTTCAACAATATTTCTAGCGCACATGTTTAAACTGTCGTCTATTATCATAATCCAGGTGGCCGATATTCTATAAAATATATAAGCCGTTAGCCCACTTTTGGACTAACGGCACATTTTGGCATGCAGCAGAACCCAATTTCTTCCGACACAAGCATAAAAAATTTGGTGTGCCTGTATACCAGTTGAGGGAGTGGCGACTCACCTGATATATAGGCACACCAAATGGCAAAAAAGAAAATATACCTTGCCGGGAACCTGCGACTAGCTCTCGACACAACCCAAAAAATGCAAATATCGTGCCAAAAACAACAACATAAGATCCCGGTCACAGCTCTTAAATTTCAAGCAGCACTTAATTTAGCCTTATATAATATGCTTGTAGGTTGGATTTACCGTTTGAGTTCAGCAACAAGTTAGTCTGAAATTTCTTTTCAAATCAATTTGAAGGATACATTTATGTTAACGAAGATTTCTTTTCAGAGCCAGTGACACATGTTTCAATTAGAACATGTGTCACTGCACTACATTACTTAATAACATTTCGGAACTTTGCAGAATCCAAGCCAGCTTCCCTTAATTTGCGATATAATGTACTTCGTCCGATGCCCAATTCTATTGCTGATTTTCTAATATTTCCATGATTTTTTTCTATAATACGCATAATCGTTTCAGGTTCAAGCGGCTTAATATAAACGGAATCACTTACAGCATAAGCGGTACTCGCTAATTTGCCGGCATAATTTGCGATCTGCGGCGGAAGATCGTCTATTAAAATATGACTTTCTGCGGCAATATTTCCTGCTCGTTCAATGACATTTTCCAGTTCTCTAATATTACCTGGCCATCGATAGTTTAATAACGCCTGACGAACTTCCTGGCTTATTCCCTCAATTTTTTTTCCTAAATACGTATTATATTTATTTATGAAGTAGTCTGTCAATAATTCTATATCGTCGATACGATCTCTGAGCGATGGTATAATAATCGAAAAAACGTTTAAGCGATAATAAAGATCTTCACGAAATGTATGATTTTCGATGGCCCGTTCCAAATTCTTATTTGTGGCTGCTATTATTCTAACATTTATCTGCAACGCTTTGTTACCGCCAACCCTTACTACCTCTTTATTCTGGAGCACTCTAAGTAAATTCACTTGTACTTCCAGTGGCATATCGCCTATTTCGTCAAGTAAAATTGTACCGCCGTCTGCTAGTTCAAACTTGCCGGGATGCCCTTCCCTACGGGAACCAGTGAAAGCTCCCCCTTCATAACCGAACAGTTCACTTTCAATTAATCCCCTCGGCAAAGCACCACAGTTAATCGCAATAAACGGCCCATCACGGCGCTCACTATGATTATGAATAGCCTGAGCAAACATTTCCTTTCCAGTGCCGCTTTCCCCAAACAACAGTACATTTGAGGAGTTATTAGCGGCAATTTTAGCAAACTTAATAGCTTTCATTATTTCTGCGGATCTTCCTATGATGGATTCAAATACAAAACGCGCCTGCGAGCCTGTCATCCTATTAATTAATTTACGCACCGATTGGATTTCTTTTAAGGAAATCACCAGTCCATCTGTAATATCCTGATCAGCCGCAAATGGTGTGACTGATATAATACAATTTAATAAGCCACTTGACATATTGAAAATCATTTCCACATCATCAATTTTTTTCCCCGCTGACATTATTTGTTTAAAATAGTCGCTACAATTGAGAAGTTCACTAATTTTCTTGCCAACGACTGGTTCTTTCTTTATTCTGATCATCTCAATCGCCTGCGTGTTAATCTGTGTTATTATCTCGTTAGAATCAATTACAATAATGCCTTCTGAGATTGATTCTAAAGTTGTATTTAGTTGATTATTCATAACGACAATTTTCTTTTCATACTGTTCTTTGCGTTTCTCATATTCAATATCCCTTATTGTGCCAGCAACACGCAATGGAATGCCTTGTTTATCCCGCATCGTAGAACCATGCGCATGAAACCAGCGGTACTCGCCGTTTTTAAGGCGAAGACGATAATCAATGGCATAAGGTGTCTGCCCCGAATAGTCGTTTATATGCTTAAATAAAGCTTTTAGTGACCGATCCTTATCTTCAGGATGTAGTCTGTCACTCCAACTATGTAGTACGTTGGGGAAATCATGCTCATCCTGATATCTTAAAAGCTTTCGGAATTGCGGCGACCACCAAATTCCATTATTGGCATTTGTAGGGTCGCTGGGAATAATATCCATATCCCAGGGGCCTTCTGTCAAAGCGAGGTTGATCAATTCAAAACGTGTTAGCAAAAACTTTATTTTTTGTTCTTTCATTTTGCGGCCATGAATGTCATGCATAATACCTACGGTCCGCAAGGGTACTCCTGTTTCATCCCTGATCGTTGTGCCGATACTGCGAAACCAGCGGTATTCTCCCGTTTTTAAACGTTCTCGGTATTCAACATCATATGGAGTACCTCCCGCATAGTCCTGCACATGTGCTGTAAAAGCCTGAAGTACCTTAGCTTTATCGTCGGGATGAATTCCAGACCACCAACTGTCAAGGATGCCTGGAAATTCACTTTCGTCGCCAAAGCCAAGCATTTTATGGCAAGCATCACCCCATTCTATCGAGTTATTTGGATTTAGTGGTTCCTTCTCTGTGATGATCAAATCCCAGTACCCAGCATTAATGGCATTATTAATAAGTTCAAAGCGTAGTTCTGTGTCTTGTGTTGATTTATTTATAGCATTTAAAGCAAGATTAAAATTTTCTGCAATTTCTTGGGCTATAGGCGAATCTACTGTAGGATGATATGTGAAGGGGAAATCTTTGTTATATACCGTTTGTAATAGTTCCCGGCTTTCTTTCAATAGAAGCATAAGCTCTTTTTTATTTTGCATCAATAATTCCTCCCCACCAACAGATGTAGGAACACCGCTACCTTAAATACTTTACTTCTCATTTAAGTTAGTTGGTTATTGTATATACACTCCTTTTAGCCATATATTATCATAAAAACACTTCCTGAAAATACTTTACGAACCATTTTTTTACATCTCTGACCTTCTGCTGCAAACTCGATCCTCTATCTACCAAACGGCAACCTGGCAATCTTAGACTATTGTCTTTAGACATATCATTTATGAAGCATAGTTCCCTGTTCTCGAGCTTAAATGATTATGAGTCCTTATCCTCGCTAAACGCGAGGATAAGGACTCATAATACAGTTTTGCCGATATAAGAAATTGGGAGGGTTCCTTACAAAGGAAAAGTATCTATTACATAGCTGCTGCGAAGATACCGATGATGTCTTTCAACGTGGCGATACGTGGGTTGGTGAAGCTGCATGCGTCCTTCATCGCGTTTTTGGCCATAACTTCGAAATCTTGTTCCTTCACGCCAATTTCAGCCAAACCGGCTGGAATACCGATGTCCGCAGAAAGTTTCTTGATTGCCGCAATCGCTACGTCGGCAGCATCACGGTCGGAGAGGCCTTCAATGTTCTCGCCCATCGCTGCGGCGATGTCAGCAAAGCGTTTTAAGCTGGAAATCAGGTTAAAGTTTTCAACGGCTGGCAACAGGATAGCGTTGCAGACACCGTGCGGCAGGTTGTAGAAACCGCCCAACTGGTGAGCCATGGCATGTACATAACCCAAGCTGGCGTTGTTAAAAGCCATCCCGGCAAGGAATTCAGCATAAGCCATTTTATCACGGGCATCTAGATCGGAGCCGTTGGCCACAGCGGCACGCAGGTTCTCGGCGATTAGTTTGCAAGCCATCAGAGCGCAAGCGTCAGTGATCGGAGTGGCAATAGTGGAAACATAAGCCTCAACGGCGTGAGTAAGCGCGTCCATACCAGTAGCGGCGGTCAATGCAGGGGGCTTACCAACCATTAGGACAGGATCATTTATGGAGATATTGGGGGTAACTCTCCAGTCAACGATAGCCATTTTTACATGGGTATCGGTGTTTGTGATGATACAGAAACGGGTCATTTCGCTGGCGGTACCAGCGGTTGTATTGATGGCAACAAAAGGAGGCATTGGTTTGGTGGACTTGTTGATCCCTTCATAATCGCGAATGTTGCCGCCATTAGAAACGAGGCCGATACCTTTGGCGCAATCATGGGAACTGCCGCCGCCCAAGGAGACAATACCGTCGCATTTGTTATCCTGGTAAGCTTTATAGCCGTCAGAAACGTTTTTGTCAGTCGGATTTGGCTCAGCGCCGGGGAAAATAACCGCTTGCACGCCGGCTTCTTCGATCGATGCCTTGATTTGGTCAGCTACACCCAATTTGAATAGGCCTGCGTCGGTTACGATAAGAACTTTTTTAGCGCCGAGAGCTTTAACCTGTGCGCCGGTTTCTTTAGATGCGCCCACGCCCATTAAATTTACGGTAGGAATAAAAAACCCAAAAGTTTGATCAGCCAATGCTTTCATTTACAAAATCCCCCTCTTTTTTAGTTTTTCTTCGCCAAAGCACTTACCTTTTTTTCAACAATGCCTCTTCTTTTCTTCATCTCCTCCCTATTATATAGCTGAACAGAAAGCCCTACATCTGGTTTCTAAAACCTCTAAACTACGCAGGTTTTCACCCAAAGAGTGGTGGTGTAACAGATTTCACCACGAAACCAGTTTGCCTCCCTTCGTTTTAACAGCTTTTAGTAAGATTTGGTGTTGTGCATCTTCCATCAGGCGGCGGCTTTCTAATCATACTAAAGCCCCAGAAATAAAATAATAAGCGTTTTAAGACTAGCACCTCAAAGCACTTGCCTCTTTTATTTGTCTAAACTCCCAATTATATCGGAGCAGGTTATGCCTGCTCACTAATATCTGGCTGATGCTATTTACTTTTTGTTTTATATTCCTTCATTTTCCGATAAAGGGTATTTCTTCCTATACCTAGGGCCTTTGCGCACATAGAGACGTTACCCCGGTGAAAATCGAGCGCGGCGCGGATTGCTTCCGCTTCAATGTATTCCATAGACGGGAAAGGCGAAGTCGTGCTACCCTTTCTCATGGCGACGGCCAGGCTAATTTGCAACCTACGCACGAGCTCCATGAGATGGGTTAGTTGACTCTGTTCAATTGAATCTAGCAAATTTTCGGCTAGATATTGCTCCAAATAATCTTCTAGTACATGGCGGGATGCCTTGAAAATCCGGTTAGATACCGGAAATAGTTCCCGGGTCGCAACAGGATTTTCATAGGGGTCCGAGCCAAACTTATCCCTTAAGTGTGCAGGTTTGAGAACCAATATTTCTCCCACATTCGCCCTCCTCTTCAGTCAAGCAGATACTTTTTTATTCGCCACTATTGCATCTTTTTCAGTCGATGTCTATACTAGTTTAAGATGCATATTTCATGCCAAATGGAAATTTATGTTATATTTACCATAGAACCTCCCATCAAGCCTTTAATAGATATACTTGCACTAATTGTTATTTTTCTTCAAAACGAAATGGCACATGTTTCAATTGAAACATGTGCCATTTTACTACATGTTTTATAAGCCCTTACTTAATAACACTCCTGTATATCGCGGAATCCAATCCGGCTTCCCTTAATTTACGATATAAAGTACTACGCCCAATGCCCAATTCCATTGCGGATTTTCTAATATTTCCTTGATTTCTTTCCATAATACGCATAATTGTTTTAAGTTCAAGCGTCTTAATATCAACAGGTTCAATGATACTATCAGCTGTATTAATTAACCCTAAATCGTAATTTGCCATATGCGACGGAAGATCGTCGATTAAAATATAACTTTCCGTGGCAATATTTATGGCTCGCTCGATGACGTTTTCCAGTTCCCTAATATTGCCTGGCCATCGGTAGTTTAACAAGGCCTGTCGGACTTCCTCACTACATCCCTTGATCCCTTTTCTTAAATACTGATTATATTTATTTATGAAGTGTTCTGTTAATAACTCGATATCCTCGACACGTTCTCTAAGGGCAGGTACTTTAATTGAAAAGACATTCAAACGATAATAAAGATCTTCACGAAACGTATGATTTTTTATGGCCAGATCCAAATTCTTATTTGTAGCGGCTATTATCCTGACATCTATCCGCGTCGCTTTGTTCCCACCAACCCGTAGAACCTCTTTATTCTGAAGCACTCTAAGTAAACTTACTTGTACTTCCAGTGGCATATCACCTATTTCGTCAAGGAAAATCGTACCGTCGTTAGCTAATTCAAACTTGCCTGGATGCCCTTCCTTACGGGAACCTGTGAAAGCCCCACCTTCATAACCAAACAATTCACTTTCAATCAATCCCCGCGGCAAAGCACCACAGTTAATCGCAATAAATGGCCCATCACATCGCTCACTTTGATTATGAATAGCCTGAGCAAACATTTCTTTTCCGGTACCGCTATCGCCAAATAACAGTACGTTCGAGAAACTATTTGCCGCAATTTTAGCAAGCTTAATCGCTTCTATTATTTTTTCAGATCTTCCGATAATGGATTCAAAAACAAAGCGCGCCTGCGAGCCTGTCATCCTATTAATCAATCTACGCACTGATTGGATTTCTTTTAAAGTAATTACAAGCCCATTTGTAGTATCATCTTGAGCACCCTCAAATGGTGTAACCGAGATAATACAATTCAATAAACCCTTAGGCATATTGAACATCATTTCCTTGTCATCAATCTTTTTTTTCGAAGACATTATATCTTTAAAATAGTTACCACAATTAAAAATATTACTGATTTTCCTTCCAACTATTTGTTCATCCTTCTTTGCTTTGATCATCTCAATGGCTTGCTTGTTAATTTGTGTTATTTCCTCGTTTAAATCAGTTACAATAATTCCTTCTGAGATTGTTTCTAAAGTTGTATTCAGTTGATTATTCATAATGACAATTTGCTCTTCATACTGTTCTTTGCGTTTCTCATATTCAATATCCCTGATAGTTCCGGCAATACGCAATGGTACGCCTTGTTTATCCCGCACCGTAGTGCCAGTGGCATGAAACCAGCGATACTCACCATTTTTAAGGCAAAGACGATAATCAATTGCAAAAGGTGTTTTGCCGGAATAGTCATTAATATGTCCAGCGAAAGCTTTTAGTGTCCGCTCTTTATCCTCAGGATGCAATCTGTCACTCCAACTATGTAGTACGTTGGGAAAATCATGCTCATCCTGATATCCTAACAGCTTCCGAAATTGCGGCGACCACCAAATTTTATTTTGGGGATCTAAGGGTTCACCGGCAATAACTATCCTATCCCAAGGTCCTTCGGTCAAAGCTAGGTTGATCAGCTCAAACCGTGTTAGCAAGAATTCAATTTTTTGCTCTTTTATTTTGCGGCCATGAATATCATTAATGACACCTACAGTTCGCAAGGGCACTCCCGTTTCATTCCTTATGGTTGTACCGATACTGCGAAACCATCGGTACTCTCCCGTTTTTAAACGCTCCCGGTATTCTACATCATAAGGAGTACGTCCGGAATAGTCCTGCACATGAGCTGTAAAAGCCTGCAGCACCTTAGCCTTATCGTCGGGATGAATTCGGGACAACCAACTGTCAAGTATGCCTGGAAATTCACTTTCGTCACCAAAGCCAAGCATTTTAAGACAAGCATCGCCCCATTTTATCGGATTATTTGGATTAAGCGGGTCCTGCTCTGTAATTATCAAATCCCAGTACCCCGCATTAATGGCTTTATTAATTAGTTCAAAGCGCAGATCTGTGTCTTGTGTTGAGTTCTTTATAGTGTTTAAAGCAATAGTTACATTTTGTGCTATTTCTTGGGCTATAGGCGAAACCACTGCAGGGCGGTATGTGGTAGAAAAATTTTTGTTATAGATAGCTTGTAGTAGCTCCCGACTTTCTCGCAAGAGCAGCGTAAGTTCTTCACTATCTCGCGCCATACTAATTTCACCCCTCACTATTTCTACAACCTAGGGGGACAGAAAACAAATTTTTCATTCCAATTATTTTCCACTAATACCAATTTACTCCTTAAAGTTAGTATAACATCTTTAGAAGTTTAGGTACAATGTAGCCGGCTCTTATTGAGCAGCTCGCCTACCTTCCCCTGATACAGAAGTTCGTTTAAATAATAATTTGGTTGGTTTTCTTGACTGACATCCATGTTAAATATTATAATTTTTGTAATTACTAGTAAGTAAAGAAACGGTAAGTGGTAAGTGGAGAATACGGGGTTGGGGGATGGGGGCATATAAGTCCTTAGGGAACGATTGCTTCAGATAATAGTGGGAATTATAAACTCACTGTTTAATTTGACGCTTTGACAGGACGAAGTGAACTCGTCCAGCTATAGCTGAACATCGAGACTTCAGATGGAGACTCTACTCCACCTGAAGCGGCGAGGGAACGCTCCCACTTATAGAAGTGGGAGTCATACGAATTAGATCTAGGAGGTTAAGGTATGAAAGTTATCGCCTTTAATGGAAGTCCCCGAGAGAATGGCAATACCCATCATGCGCTAAAAGTCGTCGGCGAAGAGTTACTTAAGGAAGGAATAAATTTCGAAGTCATCCATATTGGAAACAAATCAGTAAGAGGTTGTATTGCCTGTATGGGATGTGTAAAAAGTCAAAATGAACGCTGCGTAATCACCACTGATGAGGTAAATGATTGGATCCAAAAGATGAAAGAAGCCGATGGAATCTTATTAGGATCACCGGTATACTATTCCGGCATTGCTGGGACGATGAAATCTTTTTTAGACAGGGCATTTTTCGTTACATCTGTCAACCAGTCTATGCTGCGAAATAAAGTTGGTGCAACACTAGCGGCAGTTAGACGCTCGGGTGGTGTTGCAACCTTTGATGCGCTTAATCATTATATTATGTATTCCGAAATGGTTATACCAACGTCGAATTATTGGAATGTAATTCATGGTCTTCAACCTGGGGAAGCTGCAAAAGACGATGAAGGTAACCAAATCATGCGCATCTTAGGAAAAAACATGGCCTGGCTGTTAAAAGTATTGGAAGCTGGTAAACCGCATGTAAAAACTGTTCCGCCAGAGGCGAAGTCGATGACAAACTTTATTCGCTAAACAATTACTTCTAGAGCCTGGCAGCCATCCCCGGGATTAACATCGATGCTGGCAGCGGGAATGGTTATGGCTATGTCGGTGCGACCTACACCTTTAACTAATTAAAAACAAATAAATCAAAAGAGCCTATCTTGGCTTGGTTCATGAAACGAACTTACCCAAGATAGGCATTTTTCTTATTGTGCTCAAGTCACGCAGAAGCCTTAGGCATTGCTAAAAAAGACTTGCCTAAATACCATTCACTTCAATAGATAGTCTTGTAATTAAAGGATCTAGTTCGTTTAGGCTATACTTCATCTTTTATAGTTTCGGAGTTTAACAGTTTTAAAGGTGAATAATAATCCTATAAATCACCATTCGTTGCCTCTCTGTCCCTAGACCTCCAGTGTAAACGTTTTACTGTAACCCATGACAATGTTACTATTATGTTTGATTGGCTGTTTTAGCCCACTCGTCAATTCCTTTTAATGTAGCCTCTTGTGTTTGTTTGCAGATTTCCGGTAATTCCCCGCCCCACGCTTCTTCAGCTGCTTTATAGCCTTCTTCTATGGCATTTCGTAATGAGGCGATCTTGGATGGATCACCACCCGAAAGCGCTTTTGCATATTCTATCGCCCTTGTCGATGTCTGCTTAACACCCCAAAAGCCATCTTCAGAAATCTCCTGCTGCGCATTGAGGCGAGTTGCCTCGTCTACTTCGAGGCTTTGATAAAACTCCTTTAGTTTTCCATTGTATTTTTCCATAATTTGATCATAGCTTAGTCCCTGCGCTTCGCCTGTTTTTACACCCTGCATACTAAAAAGATTTTCTACGGTTGCACGCAGAGAAGCTAATTTCGTCTCTACTTGTTCGCTTATTTTACTCAATGCAGTTGTATCCCTAGTATAGGTTGCATTTGTACTGGCGATTTGATCCGACTTCTCGTAAACGGCAGCTTCTCCTGCTGACACTTTTTGTGTCGTGTCATACACAGACCCATTTCTGGTAGTGGCATTATCTGCCGCATTTGTAATCCCGCTTTGTATTGACGTTGTAACCGAATTAATAGACATAACAACACCCCCCTGTTTTACTCAAACCCTATTTATTATATATCGTAATATTTCAGTAAAAACTTTACAGCACACACTTCCAAAGTCTGTTTTATTTTTTGTTCTTCAGGGTTATTGCAAGCGATTGGCGTGCTCTAATCTTATAAATCTAGATATTTATTGCGTTTTAACTGCTAACGCCATTATTCGGCAACACTCGGGTTACTGTGATAAATTTCGTACTTAGTTGACAAAGTCCGACAGAAATGGCACTATTAGAAACAGTGATTAATTTGCACTTACGATAAAACAGTTATATATAGGGGGCGGCTCAATCAGGATGAATGGCAGTTTGCGAAGCCGAATAATCATAGGAAACATGGTTGCTTTATTTTTTATAGCGGTTTCCATAACAGGATTTGCTGTCTACAATACCCGTTCCTTTTTAGAGGAAAATGCCCGTCAAGAAGTGGAGCAGCGCTTTTGGAGTATTACGGAAATGATTAAAATGTACGAAAGAAATGCCCAGACCCATGCCGATGGCTTAGCACAAAATCCTTTGCTTATAGAGGCAGCCAAAAGCCGAAACGCACAGGCTCTACTTAAATTAACAACACCAATAAGGACAAAAAGCAAACTGGATTACTTGATTATAACCGACCCTGAAGGTTATGTTATCATTCGTACCCACGAACCAGACCAGTCCATTGAACCTGATGATAAAATCACCAATCAGATCAATATCCGCCAGGCGCTTCAAGGAAAATCCTTTGTAGGTATTGAAGTTGGTAAAGATGTAAAATTATCAGTGCGAGCCGGAACTCCGCTATATGACAACGAAGGGCGCTTAGTTGGCGTCATCTCGGCTGGTTACATACTTAGCAGCGACGAAATAGTTAATAACGCAAAAAAAATGTTGGGTGCGGAGTTCACGTTTTTTCTGGGAAGTGAACGAGTAGCCACCACATTAATTGATGCAACGGGCAGTAGTATGATTGGCACCAGCCTCGATAATCCGGCCATTGTACAGACAGTTCTGCATGAAGGTAATACCTACCACGGTTTTAACAGAATTGAACAGGTTAACTATAATACAGTATACGGTCCACTTATTGGTGCGAATGGAGATATAATTGGCATCATCTTCGCAGGCGTGTCCACCGAAATGATTGATACACTTCTCCAAAAGATTACGATCAGAATTATTGCTATTTCGATGCTGCTTTATGTATTGATAGTGATTGCCACTGTTATATTTACCCGTCATATTACTGAACCTGTACAATTAGTACTTGAAAAAATTCAGGAAGTGGTAAAACTAGGCAAGCGCTAATTACCACAGTCAAAGGCAATCACCTAAGCAGTGTTAACTCAAATTTGACAATTCGCCAACTTTTTTATCCGAGGTGTTAATAATGGAGATTATTGGAGTTTCCCTTAACACTGTTCTGATACTTCTCGTTATGATGCTGCTACCCGGTGTCAGACGTTGCCACGCGGCCAGAAAAGACAGTGTAAATATGGGAGACCTTTATAACGAGCTGATTTCTTTCCACAAGGAACTAGTACAACAGTATGATGAGCTGAAAAATACCCAAGACGCATTGCGCAAAAGCGAAGAACGTTATAAGCTGGCGATGGCAGGCGCAAACGACGGAATATGGGATTACGACGTGGTCAGAGATGAGCTTTATTTGTCCGAACGCAGCGGTGAAATTCTTAATCTTCCCGCAGGCGTATTCGGCTCAATGAGCAAATTTCTTGACTTGGTAGTCTATACGGAAGACCGAGAATGTGTTGATGTAATGGCCCGGGAACATTTTGAAGGTAGAGCACCATATTTTATTTGCGAGCACAGATTAAAGTCGGCCCCGGAAACCTGGGTGCTTATCCGATGCAAGCTGCTTCGAGACGAAGCGGGAAAGCCTGTTCGCTTGGCCGGTTCACACACCGATACTACCGAAGTCAAAAAAGCTCAGGAGACTGTAAAATTTTTGGCCTTTCACGACTCACTTACTGGCTTGCCCAATCGCGCTGCATTAAGCGAGCGAGTCGCTATTATGGCGGCAAACTGCGCTTCAGGCAACAGCTCAGGTGCATTTTATTTTATCGATCTTGACAATTTTAAGGCAATTAACGATACCTTTGGCCACTGTTGCGGGGACAAGATGCTTGGGTTAGTTGGCGAAAGGCTGTCCCACATTAGGGGCGGGAAAAGTTTCATCGCAAGGCTGGGTGGAGATGAATTTGCCGTTTTAATGGATCATATCAAGGATAGAAATGAAGCTATCGTATACGCAGAGGAAATGCTTCGGCTATTTGAAAAACCGCTTTATATCGATAATACAGCATTTTATGTCACATTAAGTGTCGGTATAACACTTTGCCCACAGGATGCCACATCGACGGAAGAGTTATTTAAGACTGCCGATCTGGCCATGTATAGCGCTAAGGCTAATGGTAAAAACCTGTATGCTTTTTTCAACAGAGCTATGGATGAACAGGCCAAAAAGAGACTGTTGATGGAACGCAGTTTGCGGGAGGCATTAGCTAACAATGAATTCCAACTTTGTTATCAGCCCCTTTTTAATATACCCGACGGCAGGATCACTGGCTTTGAATCACTGATCCGCTGGTATAACAAGGACTTCGGATTAGTCATGCCTTTTGATTTTATCCGTCTGGCTGAAGAAACTGGACTAATTGTACCGATTGGCCGATGGTTGTTGAAAACAGCATGCGATTTTGTCGCTGACCTTATAAGGAACGGATATGATGATCTGCGGATTTCTGTGAACATCTCGGTGGTGGAACTCTATCAAGATGATTTTGTTGACGCGGTTCAGCAAATTATTGCCCTAGCAGGCATCCCCTATAGCAGCATTGCTTTAGAAATTACTGAAAGTGTACTAATGGAATCTATCGATTCCAACATCCACAATTTAAAAGAAATGCGCAGAAGTGGAGTTAGTATCTACCTCGATGATTTCGGCACTGGTTATTCCTCGCTGAAATATCTAAAAGACCTGCCGATTGATGTCGTAAAAATCGACAAATCCTTCATTGATTATATGGATAATGAAGGGGTTGAAAAAGAGTTAACCGGCGCGATTATTGAACTGGCCCACAGAATCGGCTTGAAGACAGTCGCCGAAGGTGTTGAGAACCAAGCGCAGTTGAAAACATTGCAGGAGTATCACTGTGATATGTGTCAAGGTTTTCTTCTCAGCAAACCGGTTCGTGAGGACCAAATATACGAATTATTACATAAGTTCCGATGAATACACGGAGCTAAGTCTATATAAAGCAAAGAACCCGCTAAATTGCCGGGTTCTTTGCTTTATATGATATATCCGAAAGTATCTCTTAACTTGTTCTTTGCTCAATTATTATCTTCGTCAGCGCCGTTCTGCTGTTGATACTTAGTTTTGCGAAAATATTTTGCAGCGCTTTTTTAACAGTTACTTCCGCTATATATAGCGTCTCTCCGATAGCCCGGTTTGACAGTCCTGCTGCGACAAGCTCCGTAATAGCCCATTCCCTCTCGGTAAGACTATACTTTCTGTCACCGCTATCCAATTTGGCTCTCATCTTGTCCTTGGTATTATTAATTGAGGACCAGAATTCTCGTATTCTGCCGATAAATTCCGGGTAATGTCCGTTTTTTTCTAACTCAATTAGCATATCGACAATGTATTCGCTGTTTTCCACAAAAGGCATCATAACCCGATCGGGAGCCGCAATATCCAAAGCTTTTTGAAGCGTTTCCCGAGCCTCTTCACGACGTCCCAATTTGAACTTGGCTGCAGCTTCATAAATATAAATATACACCTGCCCCAGCAAATTGGGGAAAACGCTTGCTATGGCAATAAACTCCTCGGCTAAGCCAACCAACTTCAGGTATTGACTGCCAATTAAAAGCGCCTTGGCTCGGATAATATTCACCAAAGCCCAACTGGGAAAACATACTGCGCTATCCCGCAAATCACCTTTCACTACCCAGCCGGGTATCTTGTTTGCCTGATTAAGATACGAATATACGAATCCTTCACACAGATCCCAGGTATGAATATATGCATATAGTCTCCGTCCCTTGATTTCGGCCTGCGTTTGCCGCAGAGTATCCATTACAAACGCTAAATCTCCCTTTACCAGCGCCAGCCGTAATTGGAGAAACAATGCGCACAGTTCTATCGCCATCTGTTTCTGCGCCTGGGAAATATACATGGCTTTATGTGCGGCGATTTCTGCATTCTCAAAATCGCCAATGTGATAATACCGCTCAGCCTGCATCACATACTCCGCTCCGGAACCATGCCCGGCCGTCAAGCGGCAATAAAGCGGCATAGCAACGTTCATGTCATGCACTTCCTGTTCAAGCTGTCCGCTCTCCCGATAAAACATATACAGAACAGACGGCGAACCGAATGTCCACGACCCATTTCTGTCAATGAACTCCGCCGGCCTCCTCAGCAGACTCCAAGCCCTTTGGTGATGTTCAGACATGCCGGTTATGCTATTATACTTGGCAAAACTGATCAGAATCTCCAGTTCTCCCGTAAGCTTCTCCTGCGCCTGTTCTTCGTCTCCCCGCAACTGTTTTATATACCCTCTTATTTCTGCGCACTCCTCTGCAAACAGCTCCATCTCGTTAAACGAAAACAGATTGATTGCATAGATCAGGCAGGCCCAAGGATGCTCTTGTTTGATACGAGGTGGACAATCGTGGAAATAGCAGATCATCCTTTCTTTATGCTCATGGCAGATGCTGTTACCTTTATCGGTTTCAATAACGGTCATCAGCCCATGGTAATCAGCGGCTTTATAGAAAAACTCCATGGCATGAATATAGTCGCCTACGCTTAAGTACCATTCGCCCGCCGTTTTCCAAGTAACCTGCCGTTTGTCCAAAACCTGTCTATCGAAGACTTGCCGCAGATAGCTGGTCAAGATATTATGCATGTAATATCTTTGGCTGACATGATCATATTTGATAAAGGCATTCTCGATCATTAGCCGCCTCAATAGCGCCTCGGCATTCTCCTCTTGCCACATATACTCAGCCTGAGCCAAGGAAAAACTGTCGAAAATGCAGACATTCAACAGAAATCCCTTGACCTCTGCTGATGTACGCCGATATACAACCTTCTCAATCAGCTCATGCAAGCTGGCCTGCCGCTCAATCCGCCCATCCTGCAAAAAACCCAACATGCAAAGATATACGGCGCTAATCCATCCTTCGGTATATGAAAGTAAAAATGCCGTTTCCTCGGCATTGAGCTTTACCCCGCACAAACCGCAATACTCGACAATCTCGTCACGGTATAGTTCAAAGCATCCTTTTCCGATAACCAAGCAATACCCCTTGAGTACAAGCTCCGTCGTACTCTCCCCGAAAACACTCCGCGAAACGATAACGATATGCAAATGAGGCAGTTCCGACTTGATCAGCAGTTCGATGAAGCTGTCGACATCCGCAGATGCTAACAGATGATAATCATCAAGCCCGATGACAGTTCTGGCAGGAAAATCTATCGCTTCGACAATATTGAGCGCCGCTTCCATAAATATGTTGTTGAGGGGGGCTCCCAACTCGGCAAGACGATCTGCGGCGGCAGGATCAATCTTCCGAAATAAGCGGCTAAATCCATGCCAAAAACTGCTCACTGAATCATCAGAAATAGTTTGCCACAACACCTCAGCTCTTGAGCCATTGAAAAATTCTCTCACAGCAGTGGTTTTGCCATAGCCCATCGGCGCTTCCACAACAGTCAGTGGATATTCCCATATTTTGGTCAAAGCTTGGATAATCGACTTGCGCATATAAATTATTTTTGCATTCTTGCTGGGCACCAAAACACCTCCAAGGTTTTCCACCTTAGTTCATGCAGCCTATTTATAACCGGTACCTACTTGTAATTCCTTAAATTTATCGCCAGCAACGAAAGAAGCAGAACCATCAATTTTCGGTACTAATGGTCCCTGCAAGCCGACTCCCAAATACAAGGATGAATTGTAGCTTTATAACCTTGCAGCCATCGTCATAGCAGGCCTTTCCAGCATTTCTACAGATACGTAATACTGGCCGTCGTCAGCATATCTAATGAGCAGGATGGTAGTATCGCCTTTGCGGAATCCCAACATCCGAAATATGTACCCTTACATCCGATTTCCCCTAATCGTCATAGTAAAAGTGCCTATATTGTTTTGGTCTATCCTCCAATGTCCTTTTACAGTGTTCGTCTCAGGAATAAGGTTGCCAGTGTATTGCACCCGATGATTATCACTGTTGTAAGTTTTAATAAAATTTAACGTATTCCCATCAACTGCACCAGCTATGGTCGATTCACTACCATCTTGATCTATACATTCTCCCCAAATCATTGCTCCTTGTTGCCGCAAGTTTCCCTCAAATCGGGCAGATGAACCATCATCGTAAAAATACTTCCCGGAAAACTCGCCCACCACATAAACACTTTCGGCATTTGCTGTTTGCATCTGAACACCAACGGTAAATACCAGCGTTAAAAATAGGACGAAAACTAAATACGTTTTCTTCATCATTACACCTTCACTTTACATGAATTTTTATATGCTAGATCCTGCGCAATAAACATATTTTATCGAACTATTGAACTTTACGCTACATCTAGCTGGTTACAGTAATATCCTACCATTTTTTTACCCTATACGGTAGGCCTAATAGGGAAACAACACAACTCTATTTAGGGATTTTGTTATGTTGTATTATCTGCCCCAATGATATTATACGTTTACCTGAAGACAACAAATAAGGAAGGATCAGATAATTGATCCTTCCTCATTTGTTAACCTAAGTCAACGGGTCCCTTCGACTCTATTATGCTGCTACACCCTTGGGATTTTGGCCATATTGATTATCGCCTGACTTGCTATCTTGCGCCATGAACACAAGCAGTACTATAGCGCCAACGATTGGAATAAAAGCAATAAGTAACCACCATCCACTGCGACTAGTGTCATGAAGACGCCTCACTGATACAGCAATGCCTGGAACTAAAACAGCCAATGAATAAAGGGCGCTCAATAGACCTAAACCACTGCTAGCACTGAGACTGCCAATAAGACTATCCATTACCGTAAGTAAAATGCTGGCAATCATGTTAAATAGCACAAAGTACCAATACTCTTTGCGCCTGGCTCTTCCCTCAAACACTGCATACTTCTTCAAAACCTCCAAATACCAATCCATAGATACCTTCCTTTCTTGTTTCTAATCTTTTGTCATTTGAATAATCTGAATTTAAATTGTATTCTCACAACTATAATACTATATATATTTGACGAATTATATCGTATTTTGTACTTTTTTAAAAAATTAGTACAATGAGACGCGGAGTATAGGGGGAACACCTGCATATTACATCATATGCAGGTATTCCCTTTTTGGTAGAACGACGCTAACCTATTCTGGTATTTTTTATTTCCGATTCGATGTATAGTGACGATCTCCTTATCAAGGGGATAACCGAAACGATCCGATTAACGGTAATAACCCCGATGTATTTTTTATACAATCCTCTGTAAAAAGCTAGGGACTGTCAAGCTTAAAAAACGGCCACACAAAAGACCCGCGAAATTCGCGGGCCTTCAACATTCCGGAGTTACATGGTGGAGGCGATCCGTGACCTTGCAGCTCCACCTAATCTCTTATTCGTAGCAAACCATCCACGATATATTATCTTTCATCACGTTCCATAAAGCGAACCAAATTCGATACTTTAGTTAGTTCACCTTGCGTAGTTGCATTTAATGAATCTAAAGCAGCAATACGTTCCATTGATGCAGATATTACATCCACAGCACTGATGATATCCGAAGCGACACGAGTTAAATCGGTATTAAATTTCTCCATATCGCCTTGAAATTTATAGGTGAAATCATTACTGGAGCTCAATTTTACAGATATTTCCTGAACACTTTCAAATAGGCTATTGATAGAAGCATTTGTTTGATTTAAGCTGTCCTGGGTATTCTGTGCTAGCTTTCGCACTTCTTCAGCAACTACAGCAAAACCACGGCCTTGCTCTCCGGCTCGTGCTGCTTCAATCGCCGCATTTAAGGCCAATAGATTAGTCTGCGCAGCAATATTCATTATTAGTGCCAACACATTCTTAATCTCTTTGGTGCTGTTACTCAATGCTTCTATCGTCGGTGTAACTTGGTTATTTACAGAAATCAGCTCATTTACACCGTTCATATTGTTAGTAAGTACTTGTAACAAATTTTTCGTGTCATCACCAATGCCGCTGACATGTTGACCTATCTTGTTGACATTTTCTAAAACAATGGGAATGTTGCTGCTATTGGTATTTAGTAACTCAATAACCTTACCGCGAAGCTTGTTGACAATATTAATTTGGCTTAGTTGCCGTTCCAAAAAGTATTTCTCAAAGTTACTATAATGAATTGGCAGGTTATCAACATATTCATCACTAAAATCATCTGCATTAGTATGAAAAAAGAATACTGCCGTCAGCGTTTCATTAATATTTGATCCCAATAATTCGCCGAAACTAGAATAGCCTGCCACGGGAATTTCCGGAAAAACATTTACTTTTTCAATTGCGCCTGCATTGAATAACCGGCGTAAGATGCAATCATTTAAAATCCCACCGATAGGTTGTGGTTTGCCACTAACAAACTCTTGCCAATCTCTTGAGATTGTATCCACTAACGAAGCGCGCCGCACAACAAAAAGTTTTTCACCCATCGCTAAGTCGCAGAAGAAATAGATTCTATCGTTTGCATCGTCAATTTTTGAGATGGCCCGCACAAAAGTTTCACCGCCAATTTCCACAGCAAAGCTGTAAGATTCAAGCGTTTTACTTAACTGCTCAAGCGTTTGTACGTTAAAGTGCTTTTTAAGAAGAGCAATAAAGCTAATACTATTGTAATTCTCATCAAACACTTTACTTACGTAACGCAAGGCCGAATTTGAATCTGATACAATAAATTCACCTGTATCTTTCGAAAACCCTTGTGTTTTAAAGATGCCATGGCAATAATTCGTTTGGAGCTTGAGCAAGCAAACTACAGCATAGTTTTGTCTAACAACATTACCATCATAAATATAGGTATTCAAGAAATCTAACTTGCCAGCTGCTGACCCGCCCACAACCATACAGGGGAATTTTTTACTCGCATAAACGGCTTGCATAAAAAACGTTTCCGAGCTTGATAAGCCATCAACATAGGCTAAAGCTACGGTGTTATGGCTGTTGATGTTAAATTTAAGAGGAACTCTTTCAAGTTCATATTTTATTTGCGCAACTCGCTCATCAACACTCTTCTCGACCGTACCTTTTTTAAGGTCGTCGTTAGCCAGTGGAACAGCGATGATTTGGCAGTTTTTGATCATTTTTTTGGAATAGGCTTGGAGAAGAACCTTCTGGCGATTATCATCTGCAGGCTTATATAAACTGGGATTATCAGCGCTATTGCATAGTTCCCCAGCAGTAGATATCATCATAAAGTCTGCATTGGCTGGCAGTAAGTCTTTTATGGTTTTTGCCAGTTGACTAAAATTATTGTCAGGCGAAGCAAAACCTACAACCAAAGCTACGCCGTCAGCCACATCACAAAGTTTGTTAACATTGGCGGCATTTACCTCTTTTACCGACAAATATGCTACCTTGATATCTTCTAAGTTAGTAACAGGTACCGCATGAGTAATGTTGGTTGTCACCCGATCTTCAGAAGATTGACTTTTTTTAAACCATTTTAGCATAATATCCCTCTATTCCTAATAATAATAATGCCACGGTGCTTTTTCCAACAGCACATCCAAGTTGATGATGGCACAGCTTTTATCGCTATGCCATTGCAAATCGAAAACACCATCCCCTTTGCATCCAGGATTCAAAAAAGCTATTATAAGGGACCGCTAGTCCCAAAAAGTCGAGGACCACTCATCAGCAGAATGTGATAAAACATATATTATTTCGACAAATAACAGCTGAACCCTCCTAAACTTTGATATGTAACAGCATAAGCATACTAAAAAACCGCTAGATGTCCATTAACAGACATCTAGCGGTTTCCTATTTTAATTCCTTGGGTCTGCCCCATTTCTTGATAATCTGTTAATTCTACCCAGCTGAGACCAGTTTACTCCTCCGCAATATCGTGTTATGTTAGTGAATAATAACACAGTGTAACCAATATATCATCAGAAGCCAACGCAAGTTAACCAACAGCAAACCTAATACAACCTGATCCATTCTTATAATAGTAGTCCATCGAAGTGAACTCTTGTTTAATCTGTTGTTTTTGAAATACTGTAAAGTTGCCGCTAGAGTCAACCACTTTTATATCCCATTTACATACACTGTTATCTAAATTAAAAATAACATTTCTTTGCTTTCCGCAAGACAACTCTGTACCCCCAAGAACTTCTTGCCACTCTTCAGAATTAGCTGGACATACAAACAGCGCTGTAATATGGTATGGGGAATTGTTAAGAATAGTCATCTCTTGTGGCTCTACTTCGCTGCATGAACCATACATGCGATTCCCAGTCCAAACATTATCGCGCGAATTAAACCACCCCTGAAAACTTCCGTTTTCCACTATGCGAAATTCAAATATTCCTGCATGCATATCTTCATAGTATTTGCCTCGTAAAATAAAGCCCCACTCATCCACAATCACCCCTTCAAATCGGCCATTCGACTCATTATTCACATAATAAGTGCCTGATACAGTTTCACCATCTTGCCTAAGTTTCATTTCTCCGTGGTTGGTTAACCATACACCACTCCATTCCTGACAGGCTAATGCATGTACATTTTCTATCGGCATACATAGCACCACTAAAGCGATAAGCAACGTAAAAAAACCAACTTTTCCTTTATAGAACTGCATTAATATTACCTCCTCCGTAATCCCCTCGTGAATTAGCGATTCGCTAATCAGTTATATGCTTGAAATCCAAGATCTAGTTTAGTGATTTTGTCGTGTCCAAAGCATATCCCACTAATATTATAAAACATTACTCTAAAATCAAATACTATCCTAAAGTATACATTTTTGAGTTATTAACAGCTTGCACCACGTATAAAGCATATCCCCCGCTAAAAGCAGGGCAGTTCGATAGCTGGAAATGTACTAATCCTGGGATGACGAATAATCATATCTATATGACAGTTACACTGATTTTTGCCTAGGTTATAGCTGTCGCCAAGCGCAAAATGCACGGTGCCGGCTGCTTTTTCATCAACTGAAATATTGTGCATGATTTGTCGATAAGCTGGATTAAATCCAAGTGCAAACTCACCAATCATGTTGACCTCTGGTTCAAAGGAAGCAATATAATTCCGGAACTCTGTTGAGCACTCGATCAGCCGACCGTGCTCAAACACGAGTCTTTGTGGTTCTGCTGGCAGCCACGAGCGAGTAATTGTACCATCAATCACCAAAACTCCATTGAAAGTTTCTTCAATCGGGCAGGTATAAATTTCACCATCCGGCATTTGCGCCAAATGATTGCTGCTACATATGCCATCAGCAGCAATCCACTGTCGCCCAGTGACAGCAAAGGAAATATCCGTACCCAGATCGGAGGTAATATGGATTTTATCCACCCCCTCCAGTGCCTTTTTTATTTGCGCTAACTGTAATGCCAGTTCTCTATAATTAGTCCTGCCCCAGAAATCATCCTCCAAATAACTTTTCTGCCAGTCAAACAAGCTCAATATCCGACATCCCCGCTGGCGCATACGCATACGTTCCAATTTACACTGTTCATAACCCGGCTTATCCGGCTCATATACCTCAATAACATGACTGACAACATCACACCATGCCTGCTCTTCAAGCGATGTCGTCCTCGTATTTACCACATATGCCGGATAGGGCAGCAGCTGTGCGATGGCTTGTGCCAGCTCGCGATCTGATTGATAACACACTGCTATTCCTTCGACGGGGCCGCCCGTGTTCAGTGAAATAATTAAATTCTGTCGCAATGCATTCACAATATAGTCCCCCATCTTGTTTGCCTTTAGTAAGTGAAAGCGCCCGTTACAAGAAAAGAGCACTAACTAGCTTTACCCAAACCATAAGCCCCCCACTTCTAGAAGTGGGGGTTCTCCCGAAGCTTCAGGTGGGGTAGAGTCCCCATCTGAAGTCTCGATGTCCAGCTTTAGCTGGACGAGTTCACTTTGATTCTTCAAGGCTGATATCGTAATACGACATATCACTCCAGCCATTCCAGGCTACCTTAAAGTTCTTCACTTTGGGCTGTACCACGAAGAGATGTTCTATCGAAAAGAGTGGTACCCAAGCAGCATCGTTAATTACAATCTGATTTTCCATTTCTTGATACAGTTTATAGCGTTCTTCCGGATTGGTCATTTTCCGTGCTTGTTCCAACTTTTGCGCTACTGCTTCATTTTTATAGTTAAATGATCGCGTCACCGCATTGCGTGGTGCAAAAAACGTATAAACGAAATTATCCGGGTCATTAAAATCGGCTGACCACTCCTCCAAATATGTTGGCAACTGCCCTTGTTTTCTGGTGGATAATAATGAGGCTTTGTCCATTTGCTTAATTTCCACAGTAATGCCGACCGCCTTTAGCATCGCCTGTACAGCTTCATTGACGCGATGTGCTGCCGGCTTATCTGACGCTTGTGCAATCACCATACTAAAACCATTGGGATATCCCGCTTCGGCCAACAATTGTTTGGCTTTTTGCGGATCATACGCAATTTGAGGAGCATTTGAATTATACCCCACCAAGCCGGGCGGCATAATGGTATTCACCAAATTACCTTTGCCAAAATATAGTTTATCAAGTAGTTCCTGACGATTAATTGCCACTTGAAAAGCGTATCTAACGCGCACATCATCAAAGGGTTTGATATTTTCATTAATACTATAATAATAGAGACCTACTCTTGGACCTTTGACAATATGATTTTTCCATTTTTCATTACCTTCAAAATAAGGAATCTGCGTTCTGGCCAAATCACAGTTGAACACATCTAATTCGCCTGTTTCAAACAGCATTTTTTGTGTATCCGCATCTGGCACAATTTTGATGATAACACCGTCCAGAGCTGCTTTACCGCCCCAATACTGGTCATAGGCAACCATTGTAATATGGTCGTTAACCTTCCATTCTTTGAGTTTAAACGGTCCTGTACCCACCGTTTTTTCCGGGTCTAAGCCAAACTGTGTTCCTGCGGCCTCGGTAGCCTTCCGGTTATAAATAGACGCTGCCGGTGTGGCCAAGTTGGCTAAAAATGGAGCAAATGGCTGGGCTAAGGTAATTTCAACAGTGTGTTTATCGACTGCTTTGATGCCAGCGGTAGTATCGGCTTTGCCCTCCATCCGTTCTTTCCCACCCGCAATCATATCAAAAAAATTGGTATTTAAGGCTTTGGTTTTAGGATTGAGCATACGATCAATGGTATATACTACATCATCAGCGGTAAGTTCTTCACCGTTATGAAATTTAACCCCTTTGCGCAGGTGAAAGGTATATACTTTGCCATCAGCAGAAATATCCCATTTTTCTGCAAGCCCGGGAACCAGTTCTGATGCCCCCGGCGCAGTCGTCTTCACTTCTACCATTCTTTCAAAAATATTTAACGGCAAGGTATATTCTTCAGTGGTAAGCTGCGTATCCGCTGTACCGGGATCGTTCATAGCAGCCACTCTTAGTGTATTTTTACTGGTCGATTTATCCATTAATGAACAGCCCGCCAGCAACACAACAGAAAAACATAAGATAAGAGCAATCAGTTTTTTACAACAACTCACTAAAACGCCTCCCCCTAATTTCTTAAAAGAACCCCTTATTTTAAAATGCCTTTATAGTAACCAAGATTAGCCTTTTTATCAATCCGCGGCTTTATTTTTCCTGTTTTACAGCTTAATACCGTTACTACACCGGGACCATGTCCTGCCAGAATACAATTGCTATGGATCACAACCCCTACGGTTACTGCCCCTTTTAAGTAGCCTCTGCCATAGGTATTATCGCAATCTTGCAGCAGTACAAAATCACCTAATTTCAATTTTTCAAGACCTAAACCCTGTATTGTCTCCTGGTCGTGGGTCATAATATCATAATCGCCTTTATAGGATACAGTAGCCCCAATACCTGACCCCATCAGAAAGGGCGGTACTTGGGCAACAACAGGAACTTCAATACAGCCATCGGCTTCACTAATATCCATAGCTGCCAGCACAGCCGGATCAATACTCATAATCTTGATATCCGGATAATCCAAAAATTTCAGTCCTAAACCCAAGGTCTTGATTTGTATCTTGTCGCCAATCGCCAAATCGTCCAACTTATCTTTATCAAAATACAAGATCGTATTATCTCTGCCACCATGTGTTCCGGTCACAAATCCTTTTAGCCCCTTACCATCACCCGTTACAACTTTAGCTTCATTCCCGACACACGCTAAGGTAATCATGGCTGTATTTTCAACATCAGACAAATTGCGAATCGAAACACCTGGTTCCAGGTGATCACCTTCCCAGCCAAAAGCACTATCGCCAATACCGATATTATAAGTGATTGAGCCAATACCGGGTAATATTTGCGCAGTCCCGTCATAACCAACTTTATATGGATTATCCATCCTGGGATGGGCAATCTCGCCTATGACCGCCTGCATGACCAATTTCTCAATATTAGTTTTCAACACAATAAACACCTCTTTATTTAAAATGACAAGCACACTTTCTCCCGCCATAGTCTGCTAGCTCGGGTTCTTCTAAACGACAAATTTCTTGTACATAGGGACATCTGGTGTGAAATCGACAACCCGGTGGCGGATTCATGGGACTGGGCACCTCCCCCTCTAACAGTAGTCTTTTCCGATTGCGCAGTCTAGGATTGGGGATTGGTGCTGCATTCATCAAAAATGAAGTATATGGATGTAACGGTTGCTCAAATATATCTTTACAATTCCCTAGTTCTACTACTTTCCCTAAAAACATCACACACACGCGGTCAGCCATATAACGTACCACACTCAAATTATGAGAGATAAAAAAATAGGTCAACCCAAACTGTCCCTGCAAATCTTTGAGCAAATTGAGAATTTGCGATTGGATCGAAACATCAAGCGCGGATACAGGCTCGTCACAAATCAAAAATTCCGGATTTAGCGTAAGCGCTCTGGCGATACCTATGCGCTGCCTCTGTCCACCGCTAAATTGGTGGGGGTATCTATGTATAAATTCTTTGCTCAGTCCCACCAGATTCATTAATTGTTCCACTCGGATTTTCTTGTTCTTGCCTGTTGCCAGATGATGTGTTGTCAAAGGTTCTCCAATAATATCGATAACCTTCATTCGCGGATTGAGACAGGCATACGGATCTTGAAAAATAAATTGCACTTGTTTTTTAAATTGCTTTGTTAACTCAGCACTTAAACTAAAAATATTTTCGCCTTTATAAAGAACTTCTCCGGCCGTAGGCTGCAATAGATTAATCAACAACCGCGCTAACGTACTTTTGCCGCAGCCCGATTCGCCTACCAATGCCAAAGTTTCATGCTGATATATTTCCAGATTAACATTATCTACAGCCTTAACAACATTTTTCGGTTTACTCAGCCAACCGCCTGCATCAGCAAAGTGTTTTTTTAAATTTTTGCTTTGAATAAGTATCTCACCCATAGTAAGCACTCCCTAACCACGATACTTTAAACAGCGCACAAAATGTCCCTGACCGACTTCTACCAAGTCTGGTTCTCGTTCCGCACAGATCGCAGATGCACGTTCGCAGCGTGGGTAAAACCTGCAGCCCTGGGGCAACTGCAGCAAGTTTGGCAACATACCTGGTATGTTGTAAAGCCTCTCCCTGTTTTCCTGGAAAGTAGGCAAGGCTTTTAGCAATCCTGCCGTATAAGGATGCAAACAATTGTCAAACAGTTCGAAAACATTGGCCTGTTCTACGATTTTTCCTGCATACATAATCATAACATCATCACAAACCTCAGCCACGACACCCAAATCATGGGTAATCAACATAATAGCGGAATTAAGTTCTGCCTGTAATTTTTTCATCAATTGCAAAATTTGTGCCTGCACAGTAACGTCAAGGGCTGTAGTTGGTTCATCCGCTATTAACAGTTTTGGCCTACAGCTAAGCGCCATCGCAATCATCACGCGTTGGCGCAGTCCACCAGAAAGTTGATGGGGATAAACGTCCAGTCGCTTTTGCGGTTCTGGTATGCCTACCAACTCGAACATTTCAAGCGCTTTTTCTTTAGCCTGGGTTTTGCTCAGTTGCAGGTGTTGGATTGATGCTTCCATCACCTGCTTACCAACCGTATACACAGGGTTTAATGCGGTCATTGGTTCTTGAAAGATCATGGACATCTCATTACCCCTGATTTTGCACATTTCTTTTTCCGTCAAATTTACGAGGTTTTTTCCATCCAAAACAATACTGCCAGCTACAATTTTCCCTGACGGAGCGGGCACCAAGCCCATGATGGAAAGCGCCGTCATACTCTTGCCACAACCGGATTCACCGACAATGCCTAAAATTTTACCTTTTTTCACCGTAAAACTTAGATCATCAACCGCAGGAATTACACCTTTATTGGTAAAAAAATAGGTTCTAAGGCCAGTTACTTCCAACATCGTATCCGATATAGATGCATCCATTGTATTGTGCTCATCAATCACTGCACTATCTTCTGCCATGATATGCCCCCAAATACTTACTTTTTTAGATATGGATCAAGCGCGTCCCGCAAACCATCGCCCAGAAAGTTAAACGCCAAGGCCACCAGTAATATCGCAACTCCCGGTACAATGGCTACCCATGGTGCCATAAACAAAAATTCCTTTCCGGTTGAAACCATGAGACCCCAGCTTGCCATAGGCGGTTGCGCGCCCAACCCCAAGAAACTCAAAGTTGCTTCTGACATAATAGCGTCAGGTATCCCTAAAGTAAACAGCACTAGCAAGGATGGAATACAATTAGGTAAAAGATGGCGTAAAAGGATCACCCAATTCTTGACACCCATAACTTTAGCTGCCTCAACAAATTCTTTTTCTTTCAGTACAAGTGTTTGTGATCTGACAACCCTGGCTGTTCCCGCCCAGTTGACCAGGCTTATGGCAATAAAGATGTTCAACAGACTTGCGCCTAACGTATACATGACCACCATCGCCAACAGCAAGGAAGGAAAGGCCATGACAACATCTGCTATTCTCATAATAATGTAATCGGTCTTTTTTCCATAATACCCGGCTATCAATCCCAGCATTGTTCCGATCATCATCGAAATTAATGTTGGTACCACACCAATAACCAGCGATATCCTCGCTCCATAGATAATTCTGCTTAAAATATCACGGCCGAACATATCTGTCCCCAGTAAATATTGAGCAGAGGGCTTTTGAAATTGCTGACTCATATCCACATGATAAGGATCGTAGGGCGCAATTAATGGAGCCAACACAGCTGCGCTAATAAACAACAGCAGTACGATGCATCCGGCTAAAGCGCTTTTATTTTGTTTTAATGATTGAAATAATTCCGCAAAAAACGATTCATCCACATATTCTGGTTGCTCTGTTGCCTGCAGCTGCAATTCCATGTTTTCCTCCTCATTTGTGCTTAATGCGCGGATCTAAGAGAAAATACATCATATCCGCTGCTAGATTACCCAATATGACCAATATAGTAGTAAACAATATTGAGCCCTGCAATAGCGGCAAATCTCTAGTTTGAATGGCATTGACCGCAATACGCCCTATGCCCGGAATGCTAAAAATAGTTTCGGTTATGACAGATCCTGAAAGCATGGAAGCTACTTGGATCGTCATAACCGTGACTACAGGTAAAAATGAATTTTTAAGCGCATGATTAACAAGAACACCGAAGGCTGACATACCTTTGGCTCTAGCTGTTCGGATATAGTCGTTCCCCATAACCTCCAGCAAACTGGAGCGAGTTAAGCGGGCAATCGTCCCCGCCGGCCCCCAACCCAAAACGATCGCCGGCATAATAAGACAAAGTGGATCATTAAAGCCAGAAACAGGAAGCCAGCCTAGTTTAAAGGCGAAAATGTATTGCAATAAAAGTCCTGACCAAAAAACAGGCATAGATACACCAAGCAATGCACTACCCATAAAAAAATAATCGATAACTGAATATTTTTTAACAACAGACAAGATACCTGCAGGAACTCCTACCACCCAGGAAAAAATCATCGCCGCGGTTGCCAATACTAATGTATTAGGAAAAGCATCTAATAACAACGTAGCAACCGGCCTGTTCATCTTATAGGAAATACCAAAATCGCCATGCAGCGCGTCCCATAAAAAATTAAAATACTGTATATATATTGGTTCATCCAAATGCATTTGAGCACGCACCCGCGCTATAGTATCAGGATCAACATGGTCATTCATCATCAAGGTCACTGGATCCCCGGGAACAATGTGTAAAAGTATAAAGATAAGTAATGTTACGCCTAGTAATATTGGAACGGAACTGATAATCCGCTTAACAATGAATAGTACCACACAGCAATCCTCCCACTAAAGAGCAAAATATACTCATATCGTAACCCAAAATAAAAACACCGTGTATTCGCTTCTACTACTATTCGAACTTTCACGGCGTTTTGCCTTTATCTAAGACAAATTAATTTATAATTACAACTTTTTTATATTTATCAATTTTTCATGTAAAATTACGTTTTCTATTTCTGCAGTATCGGGCTTCACACAGCCTGACGTTCCTTCTTTATTTTTCTCTTTTCACAATTAAACTGATTTTATTTTTATCATTTACCCTCTCGTATTTGATATTCTCACCCATACTATGAATAATCACGTTTCCAAGATCATCGGGTAAGGCGCTTTCTTCCAGCGGGTTACAAGCTTCCCCGCTGCTTTCGATAGTAATCATTAAATAATCATACTTTTCCGAATAGGCTAAGCTAATATCGATCTCTACATCCGGTGACTGGTTGATAGCATTGATCATTGTTAACAGTTCTTCTACTAACAACAGGGCATTAAGCCTGACTTTCTTCGGAAGAACATGTTTTTCGCAGAAGGCTTCGATCTCCGCATTCATGGCATACAAGTCGTAGTCCGAACTGTCGATATGGTACCGGAAGCCGCGTACGCGATTGATAAAGGCCTTGGTTTTTTCCTTTTGGGGATTATCAAAAATCTGGCTAGGGGGGCCCTCTTCATAAATCAGCCCTTCATCCATGAAAAATACCCTGTTGGCTACATTACTGGCAAACTCCATTTCGTGAGTAACGATAGCCATGGTCATGCCCTCTTTGGCCAGACGTCGAATAACTGCTAATACCTCGCTGACCATGGTTGGATCGAGAGCGGAAGTCGGCTCGTCAAACAGAATAATCTCCGGCTCCATAGAAAGGCAGCGGGCAATCGCTACCCTCTGTTTTTGTCCACCGGAAAGTTCATCGGGAAAGCTATTGCTTTTTTCGGCCAACCCCACCATTTTCAACAATTCCATTGCCTTTTTCTCGGCATCGGCAATACTTCTGTCCAGCAACTTAACTGGTCCTATGGTTAAGTTTTCCAGAACAGTCATATGCGCAAAAAGATTATAGGCCTGAAAGACCATTCCCATTTTTAGCCTTACCTTTGTAATATTGGCATTTTTACTGAGGATATCGACTTCATCGACATAGATTTTACCGCTCGTTGGTGTCTCTAGAAGATTGAGGCAACGCAAAAAGACGCTTTTGCCTGTTCCCGAAGGACCGATGATCGCAATAACCTCTCCCTTTTTTATTTCGGTATTAACGTCCTTTAAAACAGTATGTTTACCATATTTTTTGCAAAGATGTTCTACTCTGATCATGCTACTTCCTTCACCTGCCTCCTTTTGACTTTAGGGTCAGTGCACTGTTCAATATAGCCAATTCCCAACATCAGCAACCAGGAAATTAGAATATATAATACAGCTACCATGACAAGAGGAAAGAAAGCATCAAAGGTGCGGCTGCGAATAATATCACTGGCCTTGGTCAAATCCTGTATAGCGATATACCCGACTACAGAAGTCGTCTTGACCAAAGAAATAAGCTCTCCCTTATAAACCGGTAAAATCCGCCTTACTGCCTGAGGCATCACGATGTAAAGAAAAGTTCTAGCTTTGGTAAATCCCATAGCAATTCCAGCTTCGGTCTGCCCTCTGTCTACACTTTCAATCCCGGCGCGGTACATTTCGGCCACATAGGCGGCAAAATTCAGCCCAAAGGCAATGACGGCGACGAAGACAGGACTGATGTCCACAGAAGCAAAGACCACATAAAAGATCAGCATTAAGAGTACCACCACCGGAATACCCCGTAAAATGGAGATATATCCCCTAGCAATCAGGCTAAGAACTTTGCAGTCGGACATTCTCAGCAGACAGATGGGTCCGCCAAGTAAGGTGCCGAAGATGACGGCCCACAGAGAAATAGTCACCGTTTTTTTTAGCCCATCCAAGATAAGTAAATAACGTTTTTCCTGAATAATATTGCTATAAACGCTGTCTGCTGTTTTTTGAAAAAATGATATACTGCTGATTAGTTTGATTTGAGCATTGGGAAAATTCGATTCGACATAAGCATCATGGATAGTTCCTGCAACGCCCACCCGCTTTATCCCGATATCGTCAAAGCTTGAAATCGCTACTTCTGATTTTATGCAGCCTGTCATCCAAGAAAGCAAAATCACAATCAGACAAATTGATAGTATCCGTACTGTTTTCTTCATACTCATCCTCTATTTGCTGACTAAGGCAGCTATACCACCGTTATAGTAGGGCTCAGAGAATAAAACGTTTTTGGCCCTTTCGTCCGTAATCGTGATACAAGCCCCGATCATATCAACCTTACCTGCTGTTAAAGCCGGGATCATCCCGCCAAAATCCAGGTTGACTACTTCTATCTGCATATCTAATTTCTGAGCAATATACATGGCCAGTTCTATATCAAAACCTACTACTTTTTGGCTTCCGTCGATAAAGGAAAACGGCTCCGTCACTGCTGCCGTTCCAAACTTCAGAACGCCCTTATTGCCGGTCAGAACAATGTTCGGCATAGCCGCTGGAGCTCCTTCTTTAGGCAGCCAACGTTTTAACATTTCATCATAGATACCGTTAGCCTTCAGTTCAGCGATAACTTGATCAATTGTAGTCTTTAATTCTTTCTTACCGGGCTGTACGGCAAAGCCATAGCGATCCGTAGTAATCATATCCGGCAAAACCATAAGCCCTTCATTCTTGGCGGCAATATTTCTCATAATCGGTTCGTCATAAGCCGCAGCATCAGCTTTACCGGACTTTACTGCAAGAAAAGCATCCATCACACTATTATAATATTGGAACTTTGCGTTGGGAAATTTTGTTAATACTAGTTTGTCCGCAACTGTCCCTGTAGGAATGGCAATTTCTTTGCCGTCAAGTTGAGAAATGTTAGTAATTTTTTCTCTTTTACTGCAGCCCGTTAAGATTACTGTCATCGCTATCATGAGAATAAGTAGCAACTTGATTTTGTTTTTCATCGAATTCCTCCTAAAGTTTATCATTTCATACAACGGGGGGACAGGTTTAATGTTTCCCAAAACAAGATGCCTGTCCCCATGTTTTTCGGTGTTATTGGATTAGAGATATCGCTATTAGCAAGCATTCTAAAAATGGCTTCTTAAGGGCTTTTTTATATATTTTTGACATTAATAAATAAATACCTGCAAAGGCAAATAATAAGTTGCCCGCTCTTTAGTTCGTAGACACGGGGACGGTGGTTGTGTCCTCTTAAATTTTTTCAATGATCCCTTTGCTCACCCCGGTTACCCTGGATATTTGTCGTATAGATAAACCTCTTCCTCTTAGTTCATCACATCTACTCTGAGTGATCATTAAATGCTAAATAAGGAACCTCTCCAGGCGACCTCCAGGAATAAGCCTATTCGCAGTTTTAAGTCCAGTAAATAAGGACTACCCCTAGTATTAAAACTATCTCAAGGCTTAGATCTTCGCGCAGTTACCAGGTTTTCCGGTATTCCTTTAATAAAGGATAGAATATTGGCAAGATGAATATTAAACATATCCTGAATAGCCTCTTCCGTATACCATCCGATATGAGGAGTAATCAACACCTCCGGTCGGTGAAGCAGATGCTGATTAAGAGCATACTTTCCCATTTTCTCCAGTGTGATATCGGGCTGCAGCAAGCAATTTTCCTGGCACAATTTTTCCTCCTCCAGGACATCCAAAGCAGCGCCTTTAATTACGCCATTGTCTAAGGCCCAAATAAGCGCTTTGGTATCCAACACTTCTCCGCGCGAAGTATTAATGAGCAGCGAGGCTCTTTTAAACAATTCAACCTTTTCTTGATTAATAAAATGATATGTATCTTTATTAGCGGTGATATGAAGGGACACTATGTCACTGCTGGCCAGAACCTCTGCCAACGGAGCATAGCGAAAACCCAATTCCGCCGCTTTATCAAGCTTTTTGTTTCTGCTGTAGGCGATGATGTCTACGCCGAAACCTTTGACTATTTCAATAACTTTTAGGCCAATTGTTCCTGTCCCGATAATCCCCAGAGTTTTTCCTTTTAAATTATTGCCGATAATACTGGTCCAGGAAAAGTTGTTATCCTTAGCACGCAAATGTGCCGTGTGAGCATGGCGGAGCAGCATGAGCATCAAAGTTACTGTATGCTCCGCTACCGCATCATCACTATAGCCGGGCGTATTGGAAACCAATATTCCCTTCTCCTCGCATGCTGCTACATCCACATTGTTATAACCGGTGCACCCCACTGCAATCAATTTTGTCTCCGGTAATTGTGCCACAATTTCTCTTGTAACCGGGGAATAATTGACGACAGATATTATTTGACAATCCCTTAATTCCGGCAGATGTTGTTCACTAAGATTTGCAGAAAAAAATTTCAGTTGCAACCCGGAAAGATGGTCCTGAAAAAATTTTTCCCTTTGCTGGTCGCATTCAAAAAATGCTATTTTCTTAACTTCCAAATTTTCTCCCCTCTTTTAACGTGTTTTTTTAGACTTGGCTGACTTCCAGGCCACAATATAAGCTAACGACCCGTTCCATTCATCCGGCAGATCAGAATTCATATTGCCTATTTCGCCGTTCTTCCTCGATACCCTTCCATCCCAGCACCTGTAGAGACGTGGGGACGGTGGTTGCAGCACCGAGACGTGGGGACGGTGGTTGTGTCCTCCTAAATTTTTTCAATGATCCCTTTGCTCACCCCGGTTACCCTGGATATTTGTCGAATAGATAAACCTCTTCCTCTTAGTTCCTTGATAAATGCATTTCGCTCTGTGATATCTAAACTTAAGAAATCATTGCTGCTTCCTATTCTGCAAACTTCTTTAATTATTATTTTTGCCTCATCATCCGTTATTCTAAAACTATCTTCTTTAATATCTAATACAGCTCCATCACTCTGCTGATTGTGAAAACGTTCAAATTCATCTCTATTCATCATTCCTAAAACAAACTCCACATCTACCAGATTACCTGACTTTATGTATTCATTATAACTGCTCCATCGGTAGTTGTCCGCCGACTTGCTCAGACCTGCTTTCACTGGATTGTTGTGTATATATCTTAATACAGTCAAAAAATAGCTATCATCGTCTATCGGCTCACTTTTAAATCTGTCTTGAAACAAATGTCCACTTCTTTTATATTTCTGATTGAAATAATATACATATCTAGCGCCTACTCTTTTGAAGATCTTCTCCAAATTCTCTTTTTCAGCTTTCATCAACAAATGAATGTGATTGCCTAAAAAACAATAAGCATATATTTTATATTCACTTACTATTTTGCATTTCCGTAATACATCTAATAATTTCTGATTATCTTCATCGTCCTCTAATATTAACTGTTTATTTATACCTCTTATCATGACATGGTATATTCCGCTATTGCTTTTTTCTCTAGCAAGTCTAGCCATAAAATAACACCTCATGAAAATCATACCACTTTCACTGCTTCACCACAAGACAGAACCACCGTCCCCTTGTCTCTTTTTTGCTGTGAACATCGTTTTCGATAGACTCTCCTCTTAGATTTTTAGCGTGGTAACAGATGGACTTCAAATTTTCTTTATGTTAGACTATCAACAAATGCTAAATGTTGTTAAAAAGGCAAAGTTATATTATATACATAGTATGTAATTGCTGACTATTTACACTTGGTTTGTGATGTTGCCCAGGAAAAATAAGCCTTACCGAAGCCGGATGGTCGTTAGTAAATCGCATTCAAGAAGACACTCTCGAATTATTGGTTGGCAAACTCAAGTGTGTAGACGAGGAAGAGTTAGGAGCTTTACATGGTGCTGCAGCCTGGATGAGTGAGATTGTTAAAGAAATTCCTTAAGTAATGATGACGCTAACTTTTTATATAAAGATAACAAGCATATCATCAAACGTATAACAAAACTGCCTATCGCCGCCTGTGTCGTCAGTCATGCAACACACCTATGGATACGGCTACTCTTTGCGCTCTTAATAAGGAGGTCTACACGATGAATTTGGTACAAAAAGATTTGCAGCATATTTGGCATCCCTGCTCACAAATGAAAGACTACGAAGACCTGCCTCCTATCATAATCGACCATGCCAAAGGCTTATATCTCTACGACGTTCATGGCAAGAGTTATGCCGATGTCGTTAGTTCCTGGTGGTGCAACCTGTTGGGCCACTGCAACGAACGCATTAACAACGCTGTTAAAGCCCAAATTGACAAGCTTGAGCATGTTATTTTCGCAAACTTCTCCCATACTCCCGCCATCAATCTTTGCGACCGTCTTTCCCATGTACTTCCGGCGGGGCTGACCAAATTCTTATTTACGGATAACGGCTCTTCCGCAATTGAAGCAGCCATGAAAATGAGCTTTCAGTATCACTATCAGACAGGAAACCCGCAAAAAACACGATTTATGGCTTTGAGTGACGCTTATCATGGCGAAACTGTAGGCGCGTTGTCTGTTGGCGGGGTCGATCTGTATTCGCGTATATACAAGCCAATGTTGCTTGATATCATCCGTGTGGACGGACCGGACTGTTATCGCTGCCGGTATGGAAAACACCGCGACAGCTGCCAGGCGGAATGTTTCGCAGCAGCGGAGCAGTCCTTCGCAAAATACGCTGATACGGTATGCGCTTTTATCGCCGAGCCGCTTGTACAGGGAGCGGCAGGCATGAAGATCTATTCCCCGATATACCTTAAAAAACTTCGCCAGGCATGTGATCAGTATAATGTACACCTGATTGCGGATGAAATTGCCACGGGTTTTGGCAGAACCGGCAGAATGTTCGCCTGCGACCATGCAAATATCTCACCTGATATCATGTGTCTGTCTAAGGGACTGACAGGCGGTTATCTGCCAATGGCGCTTGCGGTAACCACGCAAACTGTCTATGACGCGTTTTACGCCGACTATAGCGAGGGTAAAGCGTTCATGCACAGCCATACATACAGCGGCAACCCACTGGCATGCTCGGCGGCAAATGAAGTACTTGCGATTATGCAAGATGAACGCATCTTGGAAAAAGCGAATGCAAATGCCGAATACTTCCGACAATTGGTACTTGATAAATTGATTAGTCACAAGCATGTTGGCGAAATCAGGTCGATCGGCCTGATTAACGCTATCGAATTGGTTGAAGACATCTCAACGAAACAGCCCTATGATTCAAAGCAACGAATTGGTTATCAAATTTACAAAAAAGCCCTGACCAAAGGCGTTGTACTCAGACCTCTCGGAGATATACTATACTTCAACCCCCCTCTGACAATCAACCGCGAGGAAATGGATTTCGTGGTCCAGGTATGTAAAGAGTGCATCGATGATGTACTAGGATAAAAAACCTGTTACATATGCCTGGGACTACCAGCACCTGATAATACCGCATTAAGAAAAACCGCTATTTGTCCATCAACAGACAAATAGCGGTTTTCTATTCTTGTAAAAAAATCCATATTCTTTTACCAAACTCGCCGCGCCATAACTGACGCCGTCAGACTCTTGCTGCTCCTGCCCAGTTCACGGTCTACTTGTCCGTCGAGTGTCCAGTTTTTAGCAAGCGCTCCCTGAAAGTTAATTCCCAGCACAACAAACTCGCTGTCCTGTTCGTGACCGCTAATTTTTATTTTTTCACTCGGATTGCCGTTGTAGGCGATGCTCATATCCGGATTGTTGCCGCTTAGCACTTTTTTGTACCCAAGGCTGGCACCATAGTGTCCCTTGGATAGTTCCCTGCGAACTTCAATCCCGATTTCTCCAGTGCTGTAGGTGTTCAGCAGTTTATCTGCTTCCTGGTTGAATACTCCTGCACCCCGTTCCATATACGTGTCTTGGTTATACCGTGTGATCTGTACATCGGTGTAGGGGCTGACCTGCCATTGCCTTTCTTTATTATGATGTAGGTTGTACCGTGCCCCTATGCCTAAGCCTATCGTGTTGCTCTTATAATCGCTTTCAGCCTTCAGACCCAGCTGATTGAGGTAGTGCGTGGCATCGTTGCTTTGCCTACCGTAATTGAGGTAAGTCTGCACATCAAGCGCTCCCTGGCTGTAGCCGCCATAGAGTCCTAACTGGTACGATTGGCTTGCTGTTTTCGCTATACTGGAGGTAATATCGTTTTTCCCATACCCTAAGAGCACACCAGTCCGCCAATGCTCACTGGCTTTTTTGTCCCGTCCGATGATAAAATCAAAACTTTGATTGCTTATTTCCGGCAGCTCCTGTTGAGCGTCAGTTGATCCCCAGTTCTTCGTTGCTTTCATCCACCAGTTGTTGTCAGCATCAAGCTCGAGAGGTATGACCGTCTGGACTTCCAAGTTCCCTCCGGGCAATTGTAATGTCACTTCTTTGTTGTATGTATACTTGACAGAGTTCAGCCTGGCCGCAATGGCCTTGCCCATGCTAGTATCGCGCTGGGTAACGGCAGCATGATTGAGCTGGGCTCCGCCGTAGATTTCGGTTAATGCTTGTTTGGTCTGGGATGGACTAAAGCTATAGAGGAGATACATCTCGTTATGGGAAGTAGTCTGATCATACATGGATTCCATATGGTCATAGGTTTGCTGTTGTATGGCTGTGGGATTACCAAGGTTATTGGCCCGGGTCAGTTGCAGATTCGCACTGGTTCCTTCGTTGCTTCCGGTGGCTGACAGCATTCCCGTAAAGGCGGATGGCAGGAAGCTTCCTGTAATGGTGCCGGCCGTAAGCACTCCCTGGTAAGTAGCACCCGGCTGATAGATGCTACCCGTTACGGCACTGAAGGTCGTGCCGGTAATGGTTGCCGAGCCTATTACTGAGATTTTGCTGTAATCAGTTGTATTGTTCGCCGCCACAGCGATTTTTCCGTTGCTTTCAAAATTCCCATTCACCGTCAGTGTGCCGGGCTTGCCGTCACTGCCTGCCCGGACGATGGACCAGTTATAGAGGTTGCTCTTGATAGTACCTTTGCCGGCTATGGTTCCTGAACCATCACTGAAGGCATCACCCGTCACACTGCCGTCGATCTGCAGGACTCCGCCTTTTACGACGTTACTGCCTGTATAGGTGTTGGCTCCAGTAAGGGTAAGAGTTCCTTCTCCGGTCTTGATCAATCCCACCGGCAGATCCAGGAGCCCGTTTGCTGTGGTTTTAGTGTTGTATTCGTTGATATAGTCCTGTCCCTGTGAAAAACTGTAAATAACGTCACCTTGCTTGTAGTAGCTATAAATTTTCCGCAAATCCTCATCAGCGCTGCCTGGATCAAGCAACCCTGCCCGCTTTTCTCCGATATTATTGCTCCAGATGCTGTCATATCCCTGCGTATCAACAGCATACAGAGCTTGTTTTTGGTTATATGCCGAAGCAGGGCTTAAATTGGTACTATCCATTCTTCTGGCATTCAAGAACCCCGGCCCACGCACCGCTGCACCGGCATCCAGAAGCCCCTGGCCAAAGATCATTTCCCGGGGCACATCGTAATAAACATCTCGGGCCGCAGCAAGAAAAGTATCTACCATATCAAAGCCGTACCACCTAGTTAATCTATCGCTATTATTGGCATAATAATCGGTAAGGCTTTGCGTTATCGTTGTCTCTGGATGACTGCCAAAATAATAGAGATTGACTTTGTAAGTTAGTGCCTCAACAGGGCCGTCCTCCTGTAACGTAACAATATAGTCAGGCAAGATAAACGTACGATTTGCTGTTGATAACACAGTATCGACGATTTGTTTGCCGCTCATGTAGGGAAAGGCTTGCTGCACCAAGCCTGCCACGCCGCTGACATGGGGGGTGGCCATGGAAGTACCTGATAATTTTACATAATCATCATTAGCAGCATAAGCGGAATTGATAGTATCACCCGGTGCCGCAATGCTATTTTCTTCTGCATATTTCGTCAGGTCACTAAATATGCTGACAAAGTTGCTGGCTGCTGTTTGAGTTGTTATGTTGTATTTAGCCGGATTAACTGATATTACATTGATGAAATTGCCTGCTGTCCGGGGCCTGATGTAAGGCAATATACTTTCTACGCTTGGTGTTGGATGACCACTGTTTCCTGCGGCAAAAACAAGTATTTTGTCATAGTCTGTAGCGCTACGTTGTAGAATATCAAGTTCTGACTGATTAAACTCACTTTGCAATAAAGCATCTTGTCCAATTATGTCTATATAGGTTGATGATCCCCAACTGTTATTAATAATTTTTATTTTGCTGTTTGCGTTCAAAGCATCATATACGAGTTTCAGATTGGCAAGTTGATTTCCAGTAAGTACATCACCTGATACTAAGTCTGCATCAAAAGCTACCCCATGCATGCCTTTATCGTCTTTGGCAGCTGCCATTATGCCGCCGACATGTGTGGCGTGATCATATTTTGACCAGTCATAATCTTCAGGGACAATGGATACGGTCTTGGAATTCCGTTTTTTAATAAACTCCGGATGCGTCAATTTAACAAAGAGATCCGTTATACCCAGAACGATCCCTTTGCCAGTATACCCCAATGCATAGGCATCGGCAGCATTGATCAGATTGAGTCCCGAGCTGGAATAATATTCCGGGGTTTTGTATAATTCCGCATCGGCACATTGAGCAATACCGCCGAGGCCGGTACAGAGACACAGGCATAACAGCACGCCATGTTTTCGTTGCCACTTTCTTTTCATCGTTCTTCTCGTTTCTCCTATCAGCAATTGATTTGACCACATCGATCCACCGGGATAAAGAAAAGCAAAGCGACGGTCCAAACATCCGCCCACCATTTACGCCATCTAATCTTCTAAGTTGGCCCTGATACTTGTAGGGCTAACCGCAGTCCGCCAGGTTTTGTTGATTTATCGGTTCAGCCATCGTGACGGCTCCTAATTTAATGTAATCGCCATCATCACTGCATGGTTCTGAGACAACTACCTTTCTAAAGTTACAATTTTCTACATTTTTCTCCCATTTACCTGCCACTTTCATCTCGTCAGCATTATATATGCCAAATATCATCCACGAATAATGTTATTTTTAATAATTAAAACTCCATGACCAAATTACCAATCCGTTGGACAATTATCTCACTCATGTATTTATTTAACACGCAGCATAGTGACACTAAGCCATCGCGAAGCGATTTCGTTCTTTTTTGCTTCTTTTAGCTATTTAGTTTCCTAATACTTCTTTTACAATAATGGATTTTTCAGGTATTTTATTCCATAGTTGCAACACTTCCGCTTTCAGTTGTTGAAACTACCCAAGACCTTTTAAAATGCCACCAACGCAAAAAAGCCACGAAATTCGTGGCTTCATAAGTAATCCGGATTTGGATGGTAGAGGCGATCCGAGCCCCGGCAAACCCACCTTTTTTTACCTATTCCCCATCGTAGTACTTATAGTATCCGGCCTTCCCCTGAATTCCGCATTTGTTCCCACCGACGCTGATTCTTTTGCTTATACATAGTTTTGTCCACCTTGTGCAGTATTGTTTCTGCAACCATTATTTCTCCTGTATCGACAGAAACTACTCCAAAGCTACAACCCATGAAATAAGGTTTCTCGAGCGACAGTTTCAAAGATTCTAGCTGCTTCTGAATCCGACAAACAACATCTTCAGCCTTACGTTGGGGACATTCCTGGAAGATAATCGCGAACTCATCTCCTCCCAGTCGTCCGGCAACGTCGTCTTCGCGGATAGCAGTACGGATTAAAGACGCGACAGTGCCGATGTACCAGTCTCCCTCCTGATGTCCGTAAGTGTCATTGACTTTTTTTAAATCGTCCAGGTCCAGAAAGGCCAAAGACAGTTGGGTTTTTCCCTCCCGTGCTTTTTGTAGGGCTAAATCCAAGTTTTCTAGGAATACCCGGCGATTCAATAGTCCCGTCATGCTGTCCGTTGCCGCCAGTTGCGCCAAATGCTTATTTTGAATGTGTTTTGCGGTGATGTCCACGAGACCAAGGATCAGATGTGGCTTACCATCATAAGTGGTACGAGTGGCAAAAGCCATCACCATCGTATGCCCCATAGGCAACTCAATTCCAGCTACGCTCTGGCGATCAAGTACATGTTTCCAAGCAGCATCCTCGTTTTGCTCCGTGTCCAGAAAATCGTTCAAAAACTTCTTTGTCACATCTTCTTCTGGAATGTTTAGCAAATTGGAAGCGGCCTGATTAACTCGCACGAATTTAAGGTCATCCAGCCTCACCATTATCATGGGCGTAGGAGTCATGTCAAAAAGACATTTAAGACCGGCTTCACTGCGTTGGTACTCCTCAAAAGTCTTTTTCAGTTGCTTTTCTGCTGGTAGGAAGATGAATAAAACCTCTAATACAAGGATCATGAAAGTAACAACTAGAATCCCAGCCTCCATGTGTTTGATCATCGTGATTTTTTGTTTTGCTTCCGCATCGTATTGGAAAACAATAGCATCCATACCCCGGAGAAATTCGGTTTGGTTAGACAAGAGCCTTGCCAAAGCTTCCTTGCGAAGGGAATTTTGAGATCCCTCTGCAGTGAGACCATCTACCGCCTGCAACATGGCTTGGAAGTATGGTTCGATTCGGACAAACATGGCAGTCACCTGCGGGCTGTTTTTTCCAGGAAGGCTCAAATCCACGTCTCCTCCCTGCAGCCCAGCGTGGGACTGTACCCAGAGGCTGACCGATTGTCGCAGTTCTTCCAGATAAACCTCCCGCTCAGCATCTGGTATAGAGGATTCAATTAGTAGTGCACATTTAGTGATTCGCTGACTGAGCATCCGCTGGCGACCGGCAACATTGACGACACGCGAGTCGCCTTCCTGATCGGTAAGAGTATATTGAATTAGCACCTGGCTAAAAATAACTAAAAGCGCAATGATACTAAGCGCCAGGACATATCTTCGGCGAAGGGATTGGCTAATCTTTTGAGTATTCAGCACGTTCATATCAACCACCGCCAATCATTTTTACTTCTCTAATTCGACATTTTTTTGGATAACACCTTTCTAAGGAACAGGGGGACAGGTTCATTGTGCAGCCAAGGGAACGAGACGAGGGGACGGTGGTTGTGTCCTCCTAAATTTTTTCAATGATCCCTTTGCTCACCCCGGTTACCCTGGATATTTGTCGTATTATCATGACATGGTATATGCCGCTATTGCTTTTTTCTCTGGCAAGTCTAGCCATAAAATAACACCTCCTAAAAATCATATCACTTTCACTGATTCATCGCAAGACAGAACCACCGTCCCCTCGTCTTCCAAACAACAAAAGCCCGCGAAATTCGCGGGCTCTTAGTCATTCCGGATTTAATTGGTGGAGGCGAGGAGAGTCGAACTCCTGTCCAAAAGCATAGCCACAGGACCTTCTACGAGTGTAGTCTATGATTTAAATTTCGCGCCGCAGACCCCCACAGACAAGGTTCCTTGGTACTATCTCGATAAATTTTCCCTACAGCCGCCGAGAATAAGCTCTAAGGTATCCCGCTAAGTGTCGCCCTATCCCACACCGCGGGAGCAGTGAGTAGGACGTTAGCATTAAGCTGCTAAAGCGTATTCGTTGTTTGCGTTTAAATGTTTTCCACCGATTAACGAGCAGATGGAACCTCGACTCGCTTATCCTGCCACAGACGCCCCTGTCGAAAACCAGTACGCCCCCATATAATTAGCCTTCTTTTTGCCGGTCACGAAGTGCCCGGTCTACATCCCGTTTGGCATCCCGTTCGGCGATGTCATGGCGTTTGTCATAGAGTTTCTTACCGGTGGCCAACCCCAATTCGGCCTTGGCAATGCCTCGTACAAAATAAATTTTCAGTGGTACAAGTGTATATCCCTTGGTCCTGGTTTGACCGAGTAGTTTCATAATCTCGGACTTATGCATCAGCAGTTTCCTGGTGCGCAATGGTTCGTGATTGAAACGATTACCCTGTTCATATGGACTAATATGCAGATTATGCAACATCAATTCCCCATCGTCAATTCGTGCAAAAGCATCCTGCAAATTTGCTTTGCCAGCCCGCAGCGATTTAACCTCAGTGCCGGTAAGCGCAATGCCTGCCTCGTATTTCTCATGAATATGGTATTCATGCCACGCCTTGCGATTTTCCGTTGCTATTTTGATACCTTTATCGGTCGCCAAAAAAACTCCCCCATATAACAGCACCCACTTGCACAATGTGAACAAGAGGTGTGATTTTTATTATACCATATTTGGCCGTTGGGAGCAAATCAGAAATAAACTAGCCAACCGTTTATGTTAAAGATTATATTCAGGCGTACAGAAATTGATTGTACTGTTACCATTGACTCCTTTGTAAACTTTAACTTTCATACCATAAGTCACAGTTAGGTTTTGTTCTGTCATTACCTCCTCAGCCGGACCTACGGCCACAAAACCGTTGTTACCCATCATAGCCACTCTGCTGCTTAGCAACCAGGCATAGTTAGGAAAATGACTTGTCATGATGATTGTGAGCCCTTTGCTTGCAAGCCTGCTCATGGTTTGCAGCACAATGGCCTGATTCTTAAAATCAAGATGAGAAGTTGGTTCATCAAAAAGAATTATCTCCGGTTCCTGACAGAGCGTACGCGCAATTAGCACAAGCTGGCGTTCTCCGCCAGATATATTGGTATACCTTTGAGCAGCAAGATGCCCTATTCCTATCTCTTCCATGACGCTTCTGGCCAGCTCCGTATCCTGTCTGGATGGAGCTTGAAAAAGACCCAGATGGGGAGCTCGACCCATTCTGATAACTTCAAGGGAGTTGTAAGGGAACGGCGCGCTGTGTTCCTGGAATACATACCCCATTTTTTTTGCTACTTCTGTAACCGTCATCGCTTTGACATCCTGACCATCAAGCTTAATATTGCCGCTTCTCAAGGGCAGATTACCATGAATGCAGTTAAGGAGCGTGGTTTTACCGCAGCCGTTTGGCCCAAGCAAACATAAGGTCTCCCCTCGCTCGACATCAAGATTGATATCCTGCCAGACAATCTTTTGGCCGTAGCTGAAACTTGCGGAGCGGATTGAAATCATAGCCATTATCCCCAACCCCCTTTTGTTTTTCTAAGCAAATACGCAAAGAAAGGAGCACCTACCAATGCGGTAAGAATGCCCAGGGGTACTTCTGCCGGGGAAATGAGACGTGATAAATTATCTATCAGTATCAAATAAGCTGCACCCACGCATAGCGTAGTAGGCATGAGCAGGCGGTGGTCTGGTCCCACCAGCATACGGCACAAATGGGGAATGACCAGCCCCACCCAGCCAATAATGCCGCAGAAAGCAACAACCGTGGAAGCAATAAGGGTGGTGCAAATAATAATGATCCCCTTAAGCAATTCCGCGTTTATGCCTAAAGCCCTAGCTTCCAATTCTCCCATAGATAGCACATTTAGTCGCCAGCTAATCAGCAACAACCCGATATTGCCAAGCACAATCGGGATAAGTCCAGCTGGCAAATCCCCTAATCCAATATTACCCATGCTCCCCATTAACCAGAACACGATAGCAGGAAGTCTGGACTCTGAATCGGCTGTATATTTCAAAAGGGAGAGCATCGATTGGAAGAGAGCTGATACAACCATGCCGGAAAGAACTAACATCAGAATTGGGGTGGTCTTATAAATACGGCTAGTCAGATATGTAACGGCAACCGCCACTATGCCAAACACAAATGCCATAATCTGGATCATGATCATGGATCCGCCGTTAACTATGGCCAGAGCAGCACCAAATCCTGCCCCGGCGGAGACCCCCAGGATAAAGGGACTCACCAAAGGGTTATGGAACATCCCCTGGAAAGCGGCGCCTGATATAGAAAGTCCCGCGCCAACCGCTCCTGCCATGATGGCACGGGGTAGCCGTATGCGCAGAACCACATTTTCCGCAGCATCAGTCCAGGTGCTATCAACAGGAATAAATAACAGCTTGTTCCCCAATATTTTAACGACTGTCAGAGGGTCAATGAATAAGCGGCCTAAAAATAGGGATACGAAGAAAAAGAAAAATGGAAGTCCAATGAGCATCGCCATTTTTGCACTGGAAATAGTATCTTCATCTATTTGTGCCTCTAAATCCTCATATCCCTTGGCTGGCATGATCCGGTCTGCACCTGGTACAATCTCTATTGTGTTCCGCTCAGCTTTCATCAGTTTGGCCCTCCCTCCATCCAACCTGCCAGCAACCTTTCCGCTTCTGCCGTGCTTAACTCGTAGTTATAAAACGTCTTGTAGTAGTACTTCGCTTCCTTAATTAGATCCACGTCCTGAAATAAATCTGGATGTAGTTGTTTGGCCAGCCAGTAAAAGCATAAAGGACGGGCGGTTCCCTTATCAATAAAGAACACACCGGCCGGAATGCGGTAGAGACGGTTATTTTTGACAGCTGGCATTGAAGACCAATCAGGATTTGTCTTTAGATCTTCGATAATCTTGCCCGGATTGTGGCCATGATTATCGACAATGATTACGTCGGGTCCCCAGGCCAACAATTGTTCCTTCGTAGTTTCAGGAAACTGGCCGCCCTTTTCAACGCTAACTAGCTTGCCGCCACAAAGGGCAACTTCATATATTCTTGAATTAAGGGTGTATGTAGAAAGAATATTGGTGTCCCAGGTATTACCCCAATATACAACGGGACGTTTATCTTCAGGGATCGTGAGCGTGCGGGACCGGATCAAAGTAACGGTTTGATCAAAATATTTCTTCCACTCTTCATAACGTTGTGGCGCATCACCCCCGAGCAAATCTGCCAGAAATGCTACCTGCTTTGTTGTATCCCTTAAAGCTTCATCAATATTGTTGGGCTTAAAACCCAATTCACTAATTATAACTACAGGAATACCGGCCTTGTTTAATTTATCAATCTCCTGCGCGATGTTCCAGTAGATAACCAAATCAACGCCCTTACTAATGAATTCTTCCACATTTACAGGTGATTGAGGCCCGACACCACTGATAGCAGGATAATTTTTAAGATCCGGGTTAGTCAGCAAAGCCAACGGATATAAAGCTTTATGATCACTTCTGACCAGACCAATCTGGTCCTTGGCACCCAGCATGAACAGCAGTTCATACGCTGATCCCTGCATTGTAGCTACTTTCTTTGGGCTCACGGGAATGCTTACCGTTCTACCCGCCATGTCCACCACATTCCGCTTGGCAGACGCAGTCTCCTTCGGTGTGCCGGTACAGCCACAGATACTGACCAACAACGTTAGCACCATCACTGTAACAAAAAATGATTTTGCGGTTTTTTTAATAATACTCTCCTCCATACTTTGCTAATTTAGTTGTTAGAGAACACAAAAAACCCGGGCTGCGCTTGGAAGGCGAGACAGACCGGGTACTTGCATAATTGACTCTCATTTCCAAGCAGGAGATTGTGTTGTTTCCGGTGCAACCCTATTGGCCTGAAAAGCATAGATGTGTATCTGTAGCTCTCCAGGCAATAACCCAAGGTCATCCCATCTTCAGTTCAAACAGTTCCGATTCCGGTTGCTGCCTGGCGATATTAATGTCGACACCCTGCCGCACAGTAACATGCATCCGCTTACCGCTTTGCTCCCAGGAAACTTCAGTCTGATGCGCATTCCCGTCATATGCAAATCTGCTGGGATTAGATAATCTGGCACGCGTCAACCCTTGTAGCACATCAGCCAAACATGCATCACCACATACCGTTAATTTTAGGTCAGGGGATTGTATCTGCCCAAAATGTTCATCCACTAGCAAAGCCATTTTTACTCCCAATTCCAGTCCCAGACATTCCTCCCCATGATGGGCAAGCGCCTGCTTACGGAAAAAATCTTTGCGCATCTCGTAATCTTGCGGACGAATATAGGGTGTGCGGGGAGAAAAAACAATATCCGCTTCAAAGTAAGGCTTTATATCCAGCACAGTAGTACCGTCAAAAGCATCCAAGCCGCTAACATGAAGCTCCTCACCGTCTATTCTTTCTAATCTAACCAAGCTCAGCGCGATCGGATTAGGACGCGAAGGAGTTCGTAATCCAAAAACTCCATACATCGGCAGTTTGGTATTTATTTTTTTGGGCTGCGTCTGAAGCAGGGAACGATCAGCTTCGTGAAACCAGCATAAAATCCAAAAATGACTATGTTCGCTCATACGGTACATGGCCGGAAGATACTCCTGCTTAATACGGATAATTGCAGGTATTCCGCTAATCGGCATATCCATCACGGACTGGCCTGAACTAATTACTTCCCCTACAGAGTAGAAGTGATCAGGAATATTACCCATCTCTCATTTGCCTCCTAGCTATATCTTTTTTAGTCTATCTGTAACCCAATTGATCCATCTTTACAAGCTATCTCCCCCTTACATAATAATAAAAAAATTCGACATGTACAAAAAAGCACACGCCGAATCATCGAACGAGTCTTCTTCTTTACACAATGGGAGGCATACCAGTTTCCCAGTATACCCTAGCGGCCAGCAGATCATGACGTTAGTAGTCCGCCAAGTCTAACACAACTTTAGACTTGACGAACTTCTTAGTTTTAGAACTGCAAACTTGAAGAAGTTATATGAACTTTGAACCTTTTTTCTTATGCAACGGGAGATATATTACCATAAGTATTTGAGATTAGATTACACTCCAGGATAATTCTATATTTATCCATAAATTCCTTCTCTTTGTACCAATTTCTCTGCTTTAGTCACTACTCATGTCTATCTTATTTAGCCAAACAAGAATTAGATCTCCGCAATCAATTCGCCCATACGTGAGACATCATATCCACCCATACCAACGACTTCATTTCGAAAGGCGCTAGATTTTAAAACCGCCATGACTGCCTGAAAGTGGGGTTTATGTAAATCCTCTTTACGCAGAACTAAATCATAACGTTCCTGCTGCAGGGGTATAAAATCTAATGCTACTACTTGCAGGGCTGTTTTTTCCGTGCCCAACCCTACATCAGCCTCTCCACGGGCGATAGCACTTGCTACTGCCAAGTGACTACGTTCTTCATGATCGTAACCCACAATATTGCAATGTTCGATGTTCAACTTACGTAATTGCTCATCAATTAACACTCGGGCACCAGAGCCCCGCTCGCGATTAACAACCCGCACACCCGGATTGGTCAAATCCTGCCAGGTATTAATCTGTTTAGGATTGCCTTTTGCTACGCAGAAACCAATATTACGATACACCAGATTAATAATGACCGCCTTATGTCCCGGCATCATCATCCGTATATACGGAATGTTATACTGATCAGTATCTCCGTCCCATAAATGAGCGGTTACCAGATTGGCCGTTCCCCGATACAGGGCCATCAATCCATCAATACTACCTATATAATTACGCAGAAACCGAACATTCGGCAGCTGACCTTCCAAATGCCGGGTAAGTACATCTAAAACCACATCTTGACCACAAATAACCAGACCTTCCGGTAAAGCGCAAGCGTCTTCCTGTGGAATAGCAGATGCAAGTACAGGCACCGACATTAAACCTTTTGATTTTTGTTTGTACACCTCAATATCAGCGGCTTCTACCCGCACTTTACGACCCACCTTATATGCTGCTAATTCGCCCCGTTTGATGAGCTCATAAACAGTAAAGCGTGATATTTTCAGTATCTTAGCAACTTCCTCCGAAGTATAGGATATATCATGCAACATATCTCACCTCAATTATTTACTATTGATTTCCATTATAACACAATATATAATACACCTAAATAGTATCAAGTTAGCTTATGTATAGTTTAGTTCGTTTTAGTGAGGTATTTTACAATTTATACAGAGAGAAGGTAGGGTTATGGCAATTGGAATTGGTCCATTACTGTTTGACACCCTAGAGACCGGTTTAAAAGAAGATTGTCCCTATGGTGATATCACCACCGAGCTTTTGAACATCGAAGGACTAGGTCATTTTCAATTCATTTCCAGGGTTGATGCTATTGTATCAGGCACAGAGCGATTGAGTGATTTTTTTAGAAGCAAGCATTTAGAAGTGATCTCTTCTCAACGGCCTGGTACAGCAATTAAGAAGGGTGACATACTCATTGAAGCCAAAGGAGATATTAAAACCATGTTTAAATGTTGGCGTATCTGTCAGACCTATCTGACCATCCTGTGTGCCATCGCCACCCAAACCGGCAAGGTTGTATCCGCTGCCAAAAAAGCCAATAAAGATATCCAAATTGTTGTTGCTTGCCGTAAGGCTCATTTGGGAATGCGCCTGGATGAAATTGAAGCAGTGCAGGACGGCGGTGCTATTTACCATCGTAATTCCCTCAGTGATACTATCCTAATCACGCAGAATCACCTGCGAACCGTTGGCACTTTGCCCGACAAGCTCTATTCCATGCAACATAAAATCGAATTGGAACCCACCAGTGAAGCAGAAGCTTATCAGTATGCCAAGTCCGTGGATATTATTCTACTGGATCACTTTGAGCCCCACCAATTGCAAACTATCGTCACAAAACTAAAAGCGTCGAACCCATCACTGCAAGTGGGCGTAGCAGGCGGCGTTAACCTTGGCAACGTAAGCGATTACGCTGTATTTGTAGATATTATTGTATTGAGTTCAGTATTGTACGCCGCACCCTTGGATATCACCTGTAAAATACATAAGTTTTAGTAATCATATGAACAAAATAGAGGAGTTGATGTTATGAAAGTCAACAATGTATGGGCCTATCTCATGGTTGTACTTGCCTCATTAGCCGTGTTGGTCGGCTGCGGCGGTACAAAACAAAATCTCGCTGCCACTCAACCTGTAGAATTAAATGTCTCTGCTGCCGTAAGTATGAAAGATGCATTGACCGAAATTCAAAAAAACTACCAGGCTAAACATCCGAATGTCACGATTCTCTATAATCTAGGTTCTTCCGGTACCTTGCAAAGACAGATTGAACAAGGTGCACCCGCCGACTTATTTATTTCGGCAGCAGCAAAACAAATGGATGATCTGGACGCCAAAAATTTGATCCAAAAACAAACCCGTCAAAACCTTGTTCAAAACCAACTGGTCATGATTGTCCCTAAAAACTCCAGCCTAGGCTTGCAGAAATATGAAGATTTAGCCAAGGATACGGTAAAAAAATTCAGTATCGGCGAACCCGATACGGTGCCTGCCGGACAGTATGCGCAGCAAGTACTCAAGCATCTGGAATTATGGGATAAAGTGAAGGCTAAAGCGGTCCTGTCCAAAGATGTGCGTACGGTTTTAGCTTATGTGGAAACAGGTAACGTAGAAGCCGGTATCGTATACAGCACCGATGCGGTTATTAGTGACAAAGTACAAGTCGTGTCCGCTGCTCCCACAGGATCTCATAAACCTATTGTCTATCCGGCAGCGGTTTTAAGCGGCGCAAAGCAGCCAAAGATGGCGGAGGAATATCTAGCCTATCTTGCCGGCCCGGAAGCAAAGGCGGTATTTGAAAAATACGGTTTTACTATTCTGAAATAATTATAGGTGATAACGATGACGATTGATTGGCATCCCGTATATCTTTCACTCAAAGTAGCGGTCATAGCGTTGGGCTTTGTACTTGCCTTTGGTGTTGTCATTGCCTTATTGATGACCCGCCGACAGTTTCCTGGTAAAGTTGTGGTTGAAGCTTTGATAACAATGCCATTGGTGCTCCCGCCGGTGGTAACCGGGTTTTTGTTGCTGTTACTGATTGGCAAACATGGTCCGATTGGCAGTTTTCTGACTAGCTATTTCGATACGCAGATTATCTTTACGCCTGCGGCCGCCGTTTTAGCAGCAGTCATTATCGCCTTTCCGCTCATGTATCAGAGTGCTAAGGCAGCCTTCCAAAGCATTGATACCAACCTGGAAGATGCAGCCCGCACCCTAGGTTCAAGCGAAATTCGGGTTTTTTTTACGATAACCATACCACTGGCTTTACCGGGTCTCATCGCCGGTTCAGTGCTCTCCTTTGCCCGGGCCTTAGGTGAATTCGGAGCTACAATCATGATTGCCGGCAATATTCCTGGTAAAACCCAAACCATCCCGCTGGCCATCTATTTTGCGGCCGAAGCCAACGACTTATCCACAGCGGGTATTTATGTCACCATCATCAGCATCATCACCTTTGCCGCCATCCTCTGGCTCAATACCTGGATCAAATCAAAAACTATTCACCGTAACGGGAACGGAGGTAGCCGATGCTAGCAGTTGCTTTTCAGAAAAACTTGCCGGATTTCACTTTAAACATGACGTTTAACACAAATAACCACATTCTGATTCTGTTCGGTATCTCAGGCTGTGGTAAAACCACTACTCTACGTTGTATCGCTGGTTTGGAAAAGCCAGAGGCCGGTTATATTAAATTGAACGGACAAACTTTCTTCTCTGCTCAGGAGCATATCTTTATACCTCCCAGAGATCGCGGCATTGGCTATATGTTCCAAGATTATGCCCTCTTCCCCCACATGAACGTACAGAAGAATATTTTATATGGTACCAAAAGGCATACAACAGGGTCGCTGGCCTTATTCCAGGAGCTGACCAACCTGCTTAAAATTACTCATTTGCTTAAGCGCAGTATCCCCCAGTTATCCGGGGGAGAAAAACAGCGGGTAGCTCTAGCCCGGGCATTGATGGCCAAGCCAAAACTGCTGTTGCTGGATGAGCCACTATCTGCCCTGGATATTGAAACCCGGCTTGAACTGCAGGAAGAACTAAAAGCGATGCAAAAGCTGTGGCAAATTCCCTTTATTCTGGTGACCCATGATCGAAATGAGGCCAAAAATTTGGGTGACCAAATAATTTTCATGGAGCAAGGCGGTCAGGTACCTCCTCCTGAAAATTGGCTCTAACTGTAATAGAAAAAATCCGTACAGATCTGTACGGATTTTTTCTATTTACGCCTTTTATGTTTAGGTGATTTTTGATCTGTTTTTGTCCCGAAGGTTTTTTTACCCTTCTTTTCGGAGGACCTAGGCTTTCCTCCGGCTTGTACACTTTTTGCCGCTGGCCTTTCGGGGCGTTCTCGATAGGTTATCCGTTTACGGGAGGCAGCAACACCTGTTCCTAGCGTCTCTTCCATATCAGTAAGTACCAGATCGATATTCCGTTCCTCTTTATTGACTTTGGTCACACGCACCTTGACCGTATTGCCAATCCGATAGGCTTTTTTAGTCCGTTCACCCAACAGGGTATACTGTTTCTCCTGAAATAAGTAGTAATCATCTACCATATTGCTGACATGAACCAATCCCTCGACGCCGCTTTCCATTTCTACAAACAGGCCGAAGGAGGTGACTCCACTGATGATCCCAGTGTATTCCTCGCCAACCTTATCCTCCATGTATTCTGCAATTTTCAAATCTACGGTTTCCCGTTCCGCATCAGCCGCGGCCCGCTCCCGTTCGGAAGAATGAAAAGTGATATCAGGCAGCATTTTCCCCAGCTTGGTTTTCCGTTTGGCAGTTATCCCTTTATGCATGGATTCCTTTAAAATACGATGGATGATCAGATCTGGGTAACGGCGGATTGGTGAAGTGAAATGGGAATAATATTCCGCCGCCAGCCCAAAATGCCCCAGGTTCTCAGGTTCATAACGGGCCTGTTTCATCGAACGCAGCATCACGGTACTGATAATTCGCTCTTCCGACTGCCCTGCAATCTTTGTGATGATCGCCTGAAGATGCGCCGGACGCACATCCTCGGTCGACTTTAAGTGATATCCAAAATTATGGAGTAATTCGTTGAGATTAACCATTTTCTCGTTGTCAGGTTCCTCATGTACCCGGTATACAAAAGGCAGTTCCCGCTTGGCGGCATGCTCAGCCACCGTTTCGTTAGCCACCAGCATGAATTCCTCAATCAGCGAATCAGCCAAACTCCGTTCCCTTTTGACTATCTCTAAGGGTTTACCACGCTCGTCCACCTTTACTTTAAGCTCAGGAAAGTCAAAATCGATAGCTCCTCGACTCATGCGTCGATATCGCAGGATATGCCGCAGTTCATCCATCAGTTCGAAATCGGACACAAAGTCTTTGTATTCCTGTCGCAGGGGAGTCTCTGGCTGTTCTAATATTTCTGTAACTTTTTTATAAGTCATCCGGGCTGCAACATGAATAATACTCTCATGGATACTGTAATTTACCACTTCACCCTTTTTACTAATTTCCATAAAGACTGTCATTGCTAATCTGTCAACGTCGGCGTTCAAACTACAAATGCCATTGGATAATCCCCGCGGCAGCATGGGTATAACCCGGTCCACCAAATAGACGCTGGTACCCCGATTCTCCGCCTCTTTGTCCAGCATACTACCTTCCCGTACATAGTGGGTGACATCAGCAATGTGTACACCTAATTGATAATGAGCATTTGGCAGCCTTTCCACAGATACCGCATCATCTAAGTCCTTGGCATCCTCACTATCAATGGTGACCATACGTAAACTTCGTAAGTCCAGCCGGTTTTGCGCTTCCTCCGGTGCCACCAGGGGTTTAATCTTTTCTGCCTCCTGTATCACTTCTTTAGGAAATTCCAAGGGCAGCCCATGTTGAAGTATGATGGATAGAATATCCACCCCTGGCTCATCTTTAAAGCCGATTACTTCGGTAATTTTACCTTCCGGATTACGGCGCTTCTCTGGCCAGCGGGTCAATGTTACAACAACCTTCGCGCCACTTTGTGCACCATTAATTTCTTGTTTAGGAATAAAAATATCTTGACCTATTCTTGGGTCGTCGGGGGTTACAAAACCGAAGTTTTGACTGTTCTCAAAGGTACCTACAACGGTTTTATTTGCTCTTGCAAGAATGCGGATAACTTCCCCATCGGAGCGTTTATCCGGTGCAGTAGGGCGGTAGACCTTGGCGATAATACGGTCGTTATGCATCGCGCCATTCATCATGTTGGCTGGTACAAATACATCTGCTAATTCCTTGTTCTCTGGTATTACAAACCCAAAACCCTTATTGTGTCCCTGCATCCGTCCGACTACCAGGTCCATCCGTTCTGGAACCCCATACCGTGCTGTACGGGTTTTTACAATCTCCCCATTTTCCTCAAGTTCATTAATAAGCTGCCAGAATTTAGTCAACTCCGCGTCTTTGATGGCAAATAACTCCATTAGTTCCTCTGCCATCATGGGCTTATATGCTTTCTCCCGCATAAAATCTAGTAATTTCTTACGCATAATATCAAATCCTTATTCTAACCGCCAAGATCGCCAAGGACGCCAAGGGGTTATTACTTATTCTTCTTACGTAAATTTTATATTGACCACGCAGGGCACCATCTATTCCACAAAAACCTACATAAGTCTGGCAAAGAACCTGAGCATATATTTATATTTTCTTGGCGGTTAACCGTTATTCATTCCACAGCCATAAAAGTTGCGGTGGCCTCGGCGATAGTATCCCCATCTCCAGTTTTTATAACAGCCTTCATCTCATAAACCCGCCCTCGTTGTCCGGCCAGTTCTGCCCGAGCCAACAGTCTGCCACCGATCGGTGCCGCCTTTCGAAACCGCACTTCCATTTTGGCGGTTACGGCCCTGATCCCTTGCATGACCAGAGGCCGGGCCATTACTTCATCTAATAGAGTAGATATTAATCCTCCGTGAAGTATTCCCTGATAGCCCTGATATTCCGGTTTGGGCATAAACTCGGTTTGGGCCACCCACGCATCGTCTTGGAATTGCAGGCGAAGTCCGATGGGGTTATCACTACCGCAGGCAAAGCACATTGGATTCTGAATCTCCATCCTTTTCCCTCCATAACATTGCTTAGCTGCTATGTTTGCGTAAAAATTCTACGATTGCCTCAAAAACCACATTTCGCTCCTTATCAAGGATTACGACATGGCCCGATCCGCGCAGCCAAAACAGCTTTTTATCCTCTACACCTGTTAAGTTTTTAAATATATACTCTGCACTTTCCGGCTTGACTGTATGCTCCACCTTTGATTGGACAATCAATACAGGAGACTTAATCTTGCCGAGTCTCTTCTTAGTCTTACTAATCAATTCCAATAAGCTCGTCACACACCGCAACGGCACCTTGTCATAGGCAATATTATACCTGGGATCAACCGGTAGTGTCTTGCGCTGCTTGGGTTCGTAAGTGCGAAACAAGCGGTATATAGGTAGGAAGCGTAATTTATAGTTATTAATAAATATTGGTGCACTTAAGGCAACAACCCCGTCTGTATTATACTCGCTGGCTAAATATAAGGCCAGAATACCGCCCATGGATAATCCGACGACAAAAACCTGTTCACAGTCCCGCTGTATTTGTTGTAAGCCACGGACTACGTCCTGATACCAGTGCTGATGATCTGTACGCATCATGTCCTCAGGAGTCGTTCCATGCCCCTCTAGTCGGATTCCAAGTACTGTATATTCCATATCTGCTAAATATTCACCCAGCAGAAGCATTTCCGACGGGGAACTGGTAAAACCGTGGATGAGCAAGCAACCGATCCGGCCACGACGAAAATAGAATTCTTCTGCTCCAGGCATTACACCCAAAATTTGCCCACCTCCTGCTATTATCTATATTCCCTGGTAGGTAAATCATTTCCTGCTATTATCAGGATTATGCTCACGTACGAATACTGCAGAGACGCAGAGAGCGCAGAGAAAAATCAAAAAGGCCGGACATGCCGGCCTTTTTGATTTAAGTTGATGATTTTCTCAACAAACTGGTTGCGCACAAATAATTTGATTTATCATCTCGAGCACCTCTAGAAAATGCTCCGCCTCCCGCCGCACATGATCTGCTAGTAGTGGCGGAATTTCCGAAAGCACCGCGCAATTCTGCAACAATTCCAGTGCTTGCCGTTTGAAGTCGCGAATTCTGATCGTGGCATTCTCCACGTCACCCTCAAATCGGCGTAGACTGTTGGTAGCCTGAAAATCCCAGAGCATACTTTCCAGATCACGGGCCTGAGCCAAAAGCATATCAAACTCGCGACTGAAATCATCCGTCATATTAAGAAATTTACGTTCGGATGGATCGAGTAAGCCGCGCACAAATTTAGCATGATCACCCATGATGCGAAGCCAAAATACATTTTCTTGCACAATCGAATCAATTGGTGGCATCGCTTGTCCAGTAGCTAACTTATCCAATACTTTAATAAAATATGCCGCTTCCCTGGAAATGTGATCTATCAATAAAGGAAAAAAGTTTGGCACAAAACGGCACTCTATAACTGAATGCAAGATAAACCGCTTATATACCCATATTTGTTCCACCGCCACCCGCACCCGAATAATAAAATCCGGCAGAGTTTGGGGTACAATACATAACGCTTCTCGCTCTAACATTTCAAACAAGGCATAAAATTGCTCTGCTTCGGCAATTAATACTGTCTGGTCGCAAGGAAGCCCCAGTTTAATAAACAGAGAATGCTCTTTCATAATCCGTAGCCAAAAGCTTATTTGATCCATCGTAGGATCTGGGACAGGGGCGACAATAATATCAGGTGTTCTAATTACCATGTTCCCACTCCTTTGATACATATCTCTGCTATATTTTATGTAAAATATATGGAATTGGTAACCAGAATATGGACCTAAAAATTCTAGCCGCGGAGACGCGGGGGACGCGGAGATATTTATTTAAACAATCTTCATCCCTCAAAGTAATCAAGATTAGCCTCGGCACGCAATAATACCCTCAGTATGTTATATTAGCTCTCCGCGTCTCCGCGGTTTAAAATACTCCGGAAATATAAGAAAACCCCGGGAGCATCGTCCCGGGGTTTTGATCGTTTATGTTTTAACGTAACAGTAGTGGTGCAATTAAGAGCGAGATGGTGCCAGCAACTTTGATCAATGGGTTCATGGCAGGACCGGAGGTATCTTTGAAAGGATCACCCACTGTGTCGCCGATAACAGCGGCAGCATGAGCATCTGTTCCTTTACCGCCAAGTTTACCACTCTCAATATATTTCTTGGCATTGTCCCAAGCGCCGCCGGCGTTGGACATGAAGATAGCCATCAATACACCGGCTGCAGTAGCACCGGCTAGGAAGCCTGCTAAGGATTTAGCACCAAGTAGGAAACCAACCGCAATCGGCACACCTACTGCTAAAATTCCAGGAGCAACCATTTCACGGATAGCAGCGCTAGTACTAATATCTACACATTTGGCATAGTCAGGACGGCCTGTACCCTCCATGATGCCGGGAATTTCACGGAACTGACGACGTACTTCGCCGATCATTTCAAAAGCAGCCTTACCTACAGCTTCCATAGTTAGTGCACAGACTACGAAAGGTAAGGTAGCACCCAAGAAGATACCGATAATGACTTGAGGATCAACCAGGTTAATTACCAAGTGACCGTTTTGCAATAGGGCGGTCAGCTTGGGGTTTCTGGCAATTTCTTCACCGAATGCGGCAAACAGCGCTAAAGCGGTCAAAGCTGCGGAGCCGATCGCAAAACCTTTAGCCACAGCGGCGGTGGTATTGCCTACAGCATCAAGTTTGTCCGTAACTTTGCGAACTTCAGGGCCTAATTCAGCCATTTCGGCAATACCGCCGGCATTATCGGCTACAGGGCCAAAGGAGTCAATTGCTACAACCATACCTGCCGTGCAGAGCATACCCATGGCTGCCATCGCAATACCATAGATACCAGCAGCGTTATAAGAGATCCAGATAGCTGCGGAAAACACGATCATTGGTAAAGCCGTACTGCGAAGTCCGGTGGCAAGACCAGTGATAATATTTGTGGCAGGACCGGTTAAGGAAGCTTCTGCAATATGCAGCACCGGTGGTTTTTGATTAGATGTATAATATTCGGTCAACAGGCCTATCAATACATTAACAGCAAGTCCACACACGATGGAAATGAAAACGCCACGACCTAGCTCGCCGCCAAACATTGAGTTAGCTAAGAGATATGCAAACAGGGCTGTAATGATGTTGGTTGCCCATAGACCGCGGTTTAGAGCAGCCTGGGGATCACCATCTTCGGAGGTTCGTACTAAAAACATGCTGATGATGGAAGCAACAATACCAGCTGCACCAAGCACCAAGGGGAAGATAATGCCATTAGTAGCAAGCGGAGTGTTGATGAACAGCATGCTTGTACTACCAATCAGCATTGCTGCGATAGCCGTAGCAGCATAGGACTCGAAAAGGTCGGCGCCCATACCCGCTGTGTCCCCTACGTTATCACCCACGTTATCTGCGATAACGGCTGGGTTCCGCGGATCATCCTCGGGGATACCTGCTTCTACTTTACCTACAAGATCAGCTCCGACGTCGGCAGCTTTGGTAAAGATGCCGCCGCCCACCCGGGCGAAGAAGGCGATCGCGCTGGCTCCGAATGCAAAACTGTTGATGACAACAGGGTCACCAAAAATGATGTACAGTACAGATACACCCAGCAGGCCTAAACCTGCTACAGCCATACCCATTACGCCACCGGCGCGGAAAGAAATGTTTAAAGCCTTGTTCAGGCTGATGGTGGCAGCCTGTGTAGTACGGGCATTCGCTTTAGTAGTACTGGTCATACCGATATAGCCAGCCACTGCCGAACATACTGCCCCAACAAGGAAGGATATTGCCAATATCAGACCGTGGTCTCCTCCAAATTTCCATATAACAAAAAATAATATCACGGTAAAAGGAATAAGCGTTTTATACTGTCGGTTCAAGAAGGCCATAGCCCCTTCAAAGATCGCCTGAGAAATTTCCTGCATTTTTTTGTTGCCAGGATCTTCGCTCAGTACGCTAGACATAAGATAACCAGCGAATAACAAGGCAATGACTCCGGCTGCCGGAGCATAGTATACAAAATCCATTTAATGTTCACCCTCCATTACATATTTATTGCCCTATCCTAAAAAAGCTCAAAAAATACCCCAAGGATCGTATCCCGTGAGGTATATTGAACCTATTATCCCATACGAGCCAGGACTAGGGTCACTACCGCAAACAAAATCCCAATCACCATCGTCGCTTTACTAAGTAATGCATCAAGGCCTTTCGCCTTACCTCCAAAAATGGTTTCCGCACCCCCCGCAATTGAACCTGATAGGCCAGCGCCCTTACCGGACTGGAGCACTACACATGCGATTAGCGCAATGCTTAGAAGCACCTCCAAAACCATCATTGCTTCTCTCATTTATAACTACACCCCCTCTTGCATAAACTCATTTTAGCATAGCACATATCCATTGACAATGTTTTAGCAACTTTTTTTGCGCATAAACCGTTATTTATCTCATACAATATATCCAATTTTTCAGACTTCTAACCACATTTATGATTTACTGCATCGTACCCACCAGCAGTCGCACCGGTAGAGACGCTCCTCCAGCAGGCATAAAACAAATTGTTTTGTGATGCCTGCCTTTTATTGCTGTCCACACCGTGTCCAACAGCAAAGCTTCACTTAGGGGCTTGATCGGCTCGACAGGTTCGACCTTTTGCTCATCTACCTGTATTGTACCAAAGTATATGCCTCCCCGAGGGTTGATTAGAATATCTGTTCGCTTAGGCACCTCTACATGATGTTCCATATATAGCTGGATCTTGTAAATCGCGCCATAGTTTCCCCAGTTAAACACCGGATTGCGGTCAACAGCATTCCATCCCGCCGGATATTCACCAACATAGACCTGGCTCCAAATCCAATCCCACCAGGGATCTCGCAGGTAATTACCGTAAGGATTATTGCCCAACTGTGCGCCCCGCCAAGCCCCACCAACAAAGTGTTGAAAATATCCAACAAGTTCCCGGTACGGAAAGGTTCCCCTGATTGTAAAACTGCCATCATTATTTATATGTTGTTTAAAAAAACTTAATTTCCCGATATCGGCTTTCTTGCAGGTGGTGTATACAGCTGCAATTGAGGTCTCAACTGGCATCTCGCTAATAAAATCATAAATTCCGGCAAAGGTCTCTCCATAGCCCAGGCATTCGATACCCCAACATGCAAATGACCCTGGCTGTATTTCCAAGCGAGCAGGTATATTATTCTGCAAAAACTGAACTAGGGCTCTATTACCAGCAATATACGGTTCAATATGGGAGGCTGCACCGCTGCGCTCGATCACTATCGAAGCTGCCTCCCGTCCAAGGTTTTTAAGCATTATCAACAGTTTGATCGGCTGGGGGATCCCACCAGACTCACTGCCGGTCTTGTTTTGGTGGTGTACAAAAACGCGCCATGCCCCTTGCACGGTATCCTGATACAGAATCCCCTGCCCATTAACCTCCTCTGGGTTATTACTAACAATTAAACTGCCTCCACCAGGATAGAACCGATTAGTGTAAAAAGGTTTAGGATAAGCCGCCGGAATCTGTGCAATATCGACAATTGTCCCTACGTCCATAGTTCTTTCCCCCTTTACACTATTTGATGCTCTACCCACCGCATTATACCTAAAAATTTCTAAAAAAAACCATGGGGCTTAAAATATTCTAACCGCAGAGACGCAGAGGGCGCAGAGAATTTAATCTTATTCCCCTTTGCGTCTTTGCGTCGTGGTGTTAAATTTAATCTCTTCGTTCACTATTTTAGAAAACTTTTTGAACACCACGACGCAAAGACGCTAAGGATAACTTAATATTATATTTTCGTGATTTTTATATATTAGTCCCCCCTCTGCGCCCTCTGTGTCTCTGTGGTTCAAAAATCTTTAAACCCCTTCAATAAAAAAGGTGCCTCGCGGCACCTTTTGCTTTATTTCTTAATGTTATAGAACACTTCTGTCCCTTTGTACTGAGCGAGATAGGACAGTTCTTCTTCGATACGCAGTAGTTGATTGTATTTAGCAACACGGTCCGAACGGGAGGGGGCACCGGTTTTGATCTGACCAGCATTTGTGGCTACAGCAATATCAGCAATGGTAGCATCTTCGGTTTCACCTGAACGATGCGAGATTACACATGTGTACCCTGCCCGCTTAGCCATTTCGATACAATCAAGTGTTTCTGTGATCGTACCAATTTGGTTAACTTTGATTAATATAGAGTTACCCACACCAGCCTTAATGCCTCTGGCCAAACGCTCCGTATTCGTAACAAATAGGTCGTCACCAACTAACTGCACTTTTGTGCCAAGACGTTCAGTCAGCTTTTTCCAGCCGTCCCAATCGTCTTCTGATAATCCATCCTCTATAGAAACAATCGGATACTTCGCCACCAATTCAGCGTAGTATTCAATCATCTCCTCGGCGGACTTAGTCACACCTTCGCCTTCTAATATATATTGCCCATCTTTATAAAGTTCTGTAGCAGCAACATCGAGGGCAAAAAGCACATCTTCACCGGGCTTGTATCCGGCTTGTTGAATAGCTTCCATGATGACACTAAGTGCTTCTTCATTTGATTTCAAGTTAGGTGCAAAACCACCTTCATCACCTACAGCTGTATTTAGTCCTTTACCTTTTAAAACCTTTTTCAGGTTATGAAATATCTCTGCAACCATTCTGAGTGCTTCTGCAAAACATTTAGCACCAACAGGCATAACCATAAATTCCTGAATATCCACGTTATTGTCGGCATGCTTTCCGCCATTTAAGATGTTCATCATAGGCACAGGCAGTTGTTTAGCATTTACGCCGCCAAGGTATTGATATAACGATATGCCTTGTGCTTCGGCAGCTGCTTTAGCTACCGCCATCGACACGCCCAAGATAGCATTAGCACCTAGTTTTTCTTTGTTAGGTGTTCCATCAAGATCAATCATCAATTGATCGATCCCGATCTGATCAAAAGCACTCATGCCGATAACTTCAGGGCCAATGATCGCGTTTACGTTATCAACAGCTTTTTGTACACCCTTGCCAAGATAGCGCTCGTCTTCATCACGCAGTTCCACCGCTTCATAAGCGCCGGTGGAAGCACCGGATGGTACCGCTGCCCGTCCCAAGGCACCGTTTTCTAGTATCACATCAACTTCAACCGTTGGATTTCCCCGGGAATCAAGTATCTCCCGTGCAAAAACTTCTTCAATTAACATTATAAGCAGCCTCCTATTTACTATTTACTATCTACTATCTCCTATTTACTATTTACTATTTTCCGATTACCGATTACTGCTTTCTGCTTTCCGCTTTCCGCTTACCGCTTTCAATTAATGATGTCCCCGTCATTTCAGCGGGTTTAGCGATTCCCAGCAGCTCAAGTACAGTGGGCGCAATATCGGCTAAAGCACCTTCGCGCAGCTTGACCTCTTTTAAGGCTGGCGATACTAAAATAAAGGGTACTTTGTTTGTGGTGTGCGCAGTATAAAGGTCTCCGTTGCCCGGATCCTGCATTTGTTCCGCATTGCCATGATCAGCGGTGATACAGACGATGCCTCCGATCTGAAGCATTGCCTCCACCACCTGCCCGACGCAACAGTCCACTACGCCGACTGCCGCTACTGTAGCATCAAATAAGCCGGTATGACCTACCATATCACCATTGGCATAGTTCAATACGATTAAATCGTACATTCTAGTGTTAATATGGTTAACCACTGCTTCTGTAACCTCATACGCACTCATCTGCGGAAGATGATCATAGGTGGCAACCTTTGGCGATGGTATCAGACAACGATCTTCCCCCGGGAAAGGTTTTTCTTCCCCTCCATTAAAAAAGAATGTTACATGGGCATATTTTTCGGTTTCGGCGATTCTCAGCTGATTAAGTTTATGCTGACTGATTACCTCCCCCAGTGTGTTGGTTAAGTAACTAGGCTTAAATGCCACCGGAGCGGAAATTGTTTCATCATATTGGGTCATGCAGACAAAATCAATATCTATCTGCCCACCTCGGCGCACAAATACGTCAAAATCATGATCCACCAAGGACCGCGTGATTTGACGAGCCCGGTCGGGTCGGAAGTTATAGAAAATAACACCATCACCGTTTTGTATCATCGCGTCCTGTCGCAAGACAGTTGGAAGCACAAATTCATCGGTTTCTTTACGTTGATAGGCCTGTACCAAAGCTTCCCCAGCCGAGAGTGCCTGCTCACCTTCACCATAGACCATTGCCGCATAAGCTTTTTCTACACGTTCCCACCGTTTATCCCGATCCATGGCATAATAACGACCGCAGATTGTCGCGATGCTGCCAACACCCAGCTCAGCCATTTTTTGTTCCAAGGCCCTGATGTAGACTTCCGCACTGGATGGTGGTACATCCCGCCCGTCCAGAAATGCATGTACATAGATCCGGGATATCCCTGCCTGTTTTGCTAATTGCAGCAACCCAAAAAGGTGTTCTAAATGACTGTGCACTCCACCATCGGATAAAAGTCCCATCAAATGGAGCGCCCCGTTATTACTGCGCAAACGATTTAATAAAGCGCTAAATACTTCGTTTTTAAAAAAGTCTCCAGTCTTAATAGCGCGGGAGATACGCGTCAATTCCTGATATACAACCCGCCCCGCCCCCATATTTAAATGGCCCACTTCGGAATTGCCCATTTGCCCTTCTGGTAGACCAACCGCCTCCCCTGAACACTCCAGGCTGGTCGTCGGATATGTCTCCGTTAGTTTTTGCATATTAGGCGTCTTGGCATTACAGATAGCATTCGATGAACATATTTTTCCTAATCCCCAACCATCCAAGATTACCAGCGCGACGGGTATTGGTCGATTTGTCACGTATATCCTCCCTGTTCTCTAATATTTCACTATTTTTGCGAAACTAGCGGCATCCAGGCCCGCTCCGCCAATTAATGCGCCGTCGATATCAGACTGGACCATAAGTTCCTCAATGTTTTCTGGCTTAACACTTCCACCATACAAGATCCGAATAGCAGCGGCTGCTTGCCCAAACATATCCGCCAAAACACCCCGAATAAAGCGGATTACCTGGTTTGCATCATTAGCTGTGGCAGACCGTCCGGTACCAATAGCCCACACCGGTTCATAGGCAACAACCAGTTCTCTGGCTTTCCGTACATCAATATCCCGTAGACCTTCCCGAACCTGTTCTTCAATAACTGTCTCCGTTTGCTCGGCTTCCCGTTCTGCTAAAGTTTCGCCTACGCAAAAAATTGGCAGCAGTTGATTACTAAGCGCCGATTTGACCTTTTTATTAACCGTTTCGTTAGTTTCTCCATAATATTGCCGCCGCTCAGAATGTCCTAATATTACGTACTGACATCCGACATCCTTCAACATTCCTGGTGATATTTCGCCGGTAAAAGCGCCGTGGTCTTCGGCGTTCATGTTCTGAGCACCAATTCTCACACTGGTATTTACAAGCTGTTGGGTAACGGTCAACAAAGATGTAAAGGGTGGACAGATTACGACTTCCCGGTCCAATACGCCCTTAAAAAGCGGTAGGAAAGTGTCCACAAAAGCTGCAGACTCAGCTGTTGTCTTATACATTTTCCAGTTTGCTGCGAGCACCGGTTTACGCTTAGGTGTTATTCGATCTTGTAAGACGCTGATTCCTTTTAATTGCCTGCCCTCCAGGAATGTTAGAGAAGCACCTCCACCTGTGGACATATGGTCAATCCAACCAGCTAGTCCTGCCTTCTCGATAGCGGCAATCGAATCTCCTCCGCCTACAATAGAAATACCTCCGGCTTCAGCAACCGTTCTGGCCACTCCATTGGTTCCATTGGCAAAGTTGTCAAATTCAAACACACCCATCGGGCCATTCCATAGAATAGTTTTTGCTCCCTTGACAGCGTTCTTATATACGTTAACCGTGTCCGGGCCGATATCTAGAGCCATCCATCCATCCGGTATCTTGTCTGCCGGAACGGTAGTGAAAAAACTATCCTCTGCGAATTTTTCAGCTACAACCACATCTACCGGTAGTAACATTGCTACGCCTCGACGGCTCGCCTTTTCCATCAACCGGATCGCTAGCTCAACTTTATCTTCTTCTACCATGGACTTGCCAACATTGTAGCCTTTTGCTTTTAAAAATGTATTGGCCATTCCGCCGCCAATAACCAGAGTGTCGACTTTACTAAGCAAGTTGTCGATAACGCCAATCTTATCAGATACCTTTGCACCACCGATAATAGCCACAAAGGGTCTTTCGGGATTAGCGAGCACTTTGCCCAGAAAATTAATTTCCTTCTCCATCAGAAACCCAGCCACAGCAGGTAAATAATTGGCAATACCTGCCGTAGAAGCATGGTCGCGATGGGCTGTGCCAAAAGCATCATTTACAAATATATCTGCCAAGCGAGCCAACTGTTGCGCAAAAGCGGGATCATTCGCTTCTTCCTCGGAATGAAAGCGTACGTTTTCCAGCATTAACACACCGCCGGCCGGCAGACCGGCGACTAGCTTTTCAACTTCCGGTCCTACGCAAGCAGGGGCCATCAAAACAGCACTACCCAATAATTCCGAGAGACGTTTAGCCACCGGTGCCAAAGAAAATTCCGGGTCTACCTTCCCCTTTGGACGACCTAAGTGAGACGCCAGAATTACCTTAGCCCCTTTTTCGCGTAGATAGTTGATGGTTAACAACGATTCACGAATGCGCGTATCATTAGTGATCTGATACGATTTGTCCATCGGCACATTGAAATCGACACGTACAAACACGCGCTTTCCGGTCACATCTATATCACGGATCGTCATTTTATCCATACGAATTCCTCCTCGAAGACTAGGGGCTAGGGACTGGGGACTGGGGGCTATGGAAATCGGGCACCCCTCTTTATCTTGCCGCCAAAAACGGCATAAAAGACTTAGTCCCTAATCCCCCAGCCCCTAGCCCCTAGTCCCTATTAAAACCCTTTTTTACCGATATAAGTAACCAGATCTACAATCCGGTTGGAATAGCCCCACTCGTTGTCATACCAGGATAAAACTTTCACCATACTGCCTTCCATCACCATGGTGGACAATGCATCAATAATGGAGGAGTGTGGATTACCATTAAAATCTTGGGACACCAAAGGTTCCTCGCAGTATGCCAGGATACCCTTTAGTTCGCCCTCTGCAGCGGCCTTTAAGACAGCATTCACTTCTTGTACTGTAACCTCTGTTGCTAATTCTGCCACCAAATCCACTACCGAGACATTGGGTGTAGGTACCCGTAGGGACAACCCGTTGAGCTTACCCTTCAGTTCGGGTAGTACGAGTGCTACGGCTTTGGCTGCACCGGTGGTCGTAGGAATGATTGACAATCCGGCCGCGCGGGCACGTCGCAGATCCGAATGTGAAGCATCCAGGGTCTTCTGGTCATTGGTATATGAGTGTACCGTAGTCATCATACCCCGTTTAATACCAAATTTCTCGTGCAGTACTTTGGCAAAGGGGGCCAAGCAGTTCGTTGTACAGGATGCGTTGGAAATTACATGATGTTTAGCGGAATCATATTGATTATGATTTACGCCCATTACAATGGTGATGTCTTCATTTTTAGCCGGGGAGGAAATAATCACTTTCTTCGCTCCAGCTCTAATATGAGCTTGGGCCTTTATAGCGTCGGTATATTGGCCAGTACTTTCAACGACCACATCCACGCCCATTTCACCCCAAGGCATCTCGCCAGGCTCCTGTTCAGTCACCACTTTGATTGTTTTTCCATCGACGATGATGGCCCCATCTGCAGCTGTCACCTCAGCATCAAAGATTCCGTGCACGGAATCGTATTTGAGAAGATGGGCGAGTGTTTTAGTGTCCCTTCTAGCATTAATCGCTACAATTTCTACATTCGGGTTGGCAAATGCCGCCCTCAAGACAAGCCTTCCGATTCTACCAAATCCAGTAATCGCAACTTTAATTGACATACGTATCTCCTCCTAGAATCATTAAATATTCAATCACCTAAAAGAGATTGTTTTTTTAAAAAAGTTGTTGCATAAGCAAGCCAAAAACATGCATGAAGAAATACCCCCACTGTTCTAACAGGATTAGTTTGTCCATTTCCAAGTGTGCATTCATGTGTTCTCTATAAGAGCTCCAGCATTTTTTTTGCCGCAGCCTCGTCGGTTATCAACATCTGATGGCGGTTGTGACGTAGTACAGACACAATGGCCGCTGCCTTGCTATATCCGCCTGCAACCGTAATAACTGTTTTTATATTAGTCACATCTTCCATATGTAAGCCTACGCTATGGTTCATATACACCAATTTGCCCTGCAGGTTAAAATAATATCCTAAAGCCTCACCGGTAGCACCGCTATCAATCAGCTCCGTAATTTTGTCTTCTGGTAGCCCACGGAACCTCGCCAAGGTGTCCGCCCTACCAAGGCTGACCACCAGAACATCCGTATGCTTCAAACGGGTTAGAACCTCCCGTACACCGGGATCCTGACTAGCAATTGTGTTAATCGTTTCCGGGGATAAAAGGTCCGGCAGGTATAGCAGACGATAAGTACCGCCCAGTTTCTTAGCCATGGCTGCTGCGATCGTATTCGCCTGGTATTCCACTTCTTCCCCTAAACCTCCCCGGGCGGGTAGCACCAGTACATCTTTTTTAACAGTATGTAGAGCCGCAGCCACTTCCGCTGTCGTTGTTCCACCAGTTACCGCCAAAGTAGTCCCGTCCGTGATATACTGCTCTAGCAACCGCGCAGCGGCTTGTCCTAACTCTTTTTTTACCGTTCCATCGCAATCGCAATTTCCGGGAATAATCACCGTTTGGCGCAATGCCAATTTATCGGCAAGCTCTTGTTCCAGACCGGATAACCCCCGTAATTTGTGAATGTAATCAATAAAACCAGTTAGCAGAGCTTCCCCCTCGGGGGTAACGGTCATGCCTGCAGGAGTAATGTTCAATAAACCCTGTGACTTAAAAAACTCTGTTTCAGCACGGATAACCCGTTCGCCCATGGCTAACTGACCTGCCAGCACCCGTCTACCAATCGGCTGTGCGTAATAAATATACCGCAGTATATTATATCTGATCTCAACAGCCTCCATCAATTTGGGTGCAATCTTCTTATGCAGTTGGATAATACGCTCCATCGCTTAATATCACTCCCAGGGACACAAAACGTCCCGGCGGTATCATAAAACGTCCCTACTCAGCAAAAAATATATTACCACTCTAAAATGATTCTATTCTTCGCCCATTTGAAAAAGCCTTTGTCAAAATTAACTTTTTTATAAACAACTTTAAAAATTCACGCCGACTCAATAGCGTTTACGCTTGTTGGAGGACGGAATCCCTATTTCTTCACGATATTTAGCGACCGTGCGCCGCGATATACGAATACTCTGTGAAGCAAATAACATTTCTGTAATCGCTTGATCACTTAGAGGCTTATCGCTGTCCTCGTCTTGCACCAGTTGCTTAATCTGCTGTTTGATACTTTCTGCTGACTCCCCTTCTCCATTAGACTGCTCAACCCCGCTGGAAAAGAAGAACCGCAGGGGAAAAAGTCCCCGTGGCGTCTGTACGTACTTATTATGGGTAGCACGGCTAACAGTAGATTCGTGCATACCGATTCGTTCGGCAATCTGCCGTAAAACCAAAGGCTTTAGATGCCGAACCCCATAATCTAAAAAACCTCGCTGTATTTCTGCAATACAGCCTACTACCTTTAAGAGTGTCTGACGACGTTGTTCAATGCTTTTAATCAGCCAAACCGCATCGTGCATTTTAGAGTCAATATAGTTTTTGGTGTCAGTATCCAGCATCCCAGCGCGGGCTAACATGCGATAATGCGCATTGAGCGACAACCTTGGGACGGAAGTATCATTGATCAGTACGACATATTCATCCTCTACTTTTTCAATGATGACGTCAGGCAAGACATAGCTGATGCCTTGCTCGCCTCCGAAACCGCTGCCTGGTTTTGGATCTAAAGTTTTGATGAAATCAATCGCCTCTTGCACATCTAACGGGGTGGATCCAAGTTGTTTAGCCAGTTTCTGGGGTGTAGTATCCCCAACCTTCTGTAAATAATGTTGAATGATATTACGGGCCAGCGGATATTCAACCGCTTTAATGGACATCTGAAGCAGCAGGCATTCCGCCAAATTCCGCGCTCCTACACCCGGAGGATCAAAACTTTGTAACAAGCGCAAAACATCATCCACTTTTCCAGTGTTTATGTGAAAATGCTCTGCTATTTCTTCCACCGTGCCATGCAGATAGCCATTCTCGTCAATATTACCGATTAGGTGCTCCCCAATACATACTTCCTCCGGCGTAGTTACAGACACATGCAATTGCATCAATAGGTGATCATGTAATGAGGTCGAGAAAGTGACGAAATTTTCAAATCCGGCCTGTTTATCCCGCTCCCGCATCTGCGTTCCTTCATTCCAATCGGTCCCATCACGGAAGTATTCTTGCCAATCAATTTGAATTTTTGTCTCTTCCTGACTTGTTTTTTCAGTCTCGCGCTGTTCATCTTCCTTAATTTCCAAAACCGGATTTTCTAATAACTGACCATCTACATATTCCTCTAACTCCAGCACGGATAGCTGTAGAATCGTGATAGCCTGACGCAATTCCTGAGTCATGACTAATTTTTGCGTTTGCTGAACCCGCAAGCTATGACTCATTTGCATATGTCTGTTCCTCCTTTCACCGGGCAGTAAAATTACCCTTACCCAGTACTCATACCATCATTATAGACTTTGGCTTTTTACCAAGTCAACACATCCCAAGTTAAACTTTTGCCGAAGGTCGTTGATCATTTAAAAATACACAGATGTTAGCAGTATATTATATTGCTTCCAGTGCCAGTTTTGCTTGAATCATGATCGCGCATTCCAAACGGTATTTCTGCAGAGCACATCCCATTTGATATGGCTTGGCAAGATCCCGATTAAAGGCCATGGCATTGGCATGGCATCCTCCGCTGCAATAGTATCTTGCCCAACACTCTGGGCATTCCTGTTTATTAAAGATATGGGTGCGCCGAAACTGCATGGATAGATCCCGATTGACCATGCCTTGCCACACGTCCCCCATTTTAAATTCTTCCTGCCCGACAAATTGGTGGCAAGGGTATAAATCACCAGCAGGGGTTACGGCGAAATACTCATGCCCAGCTCCACAACCGGCCAAACGTTTTGCAACACAGGGGCCATTGTTTAGATCCACGTTGAAATGGAAGAAATTAAAGCCGCGCCCTTCACGCCGTCTTGTTAAGTACACTTCGGCCAGCCTGTCATATGCAGCATAAAGTTCCGGTAAATCAGTTTCACTAAAAGCATATGTCTCGTCTACCCCTACAACAGGTTCCACAGATAATTGGTTGTAGCCTAGATCAGCCATGTGTAATACATCGGCATCAAAATCCAGGTTCAATTTTGTAAAGGTACCACGCACATAATAGCCTTGGTTCTGCCGAGACTCAACTAAACGAGATATTCTAGGCTGAACCACCGCATAAGACCCACTTCCTCCGCAGGTCGGCCTCATATTGTCATGTACGTGCTCCCTGCCGTCAAGGCTCAACACCACACTGATATTGTTGTCGTTGAGATATGCGATGATAGCGTCATCTAACAATATAGCATTTGTAGTCAACGTAAATTTAAACTCTTTATTATGCAAAGCTGCCTGCTGGTTTCCGTAATCGACAACCTCTTTTACGGTATCAAAATTCATCAGCGGTTCCCCACCAAAAAAATCAATCTCCGAGTTCCTTCTGCCCTGAGAATTGGCTATTAAAAAATCAATTGCCTGTCGTCCTACTTCTTTAGACATCAGGGTACGGTCACCACCAAAATTTCCACTGCCGGCAAAACAATAACCGCAGCGCAAATTGCAATCATGGGAAATATGCAAGCATAATGATTTAACAATGGCCGGACTTTCAAAAACTTCCACCGGTTTAGCCTCGTTGCTAAAAAGCACACCCTTGTGCTGTAGTTCAAGCAATTCACTAAGCACTTCATTTATTTCCTCGGCAGAGTATTGCCCCGCCATAAGCGTTGTAAGCTCATCCCCGTTTGATCCATCATAATAATCCAGGATATCCCAAGCAGTCTTATCGATAATGTGTACCGCTCCGCTTGGTACATCCAGCAGAATGCGAAGGCCATCCTTCTGAAATTTATGTATCCGTCCTTGTAGCACAATAACCTCCTATTAAAGTAACCAAATAACTGACGAACCAAATAGTCAGCCCTACTTATATGTTAAATTTAAAAAATATCCCCTTTACCGGTTGCGGTAAAGGGGGCTAGTTTTCTATTTCTGGCAAACCTGATTGCCAACTGTGCAAGATGTTTTGCACGCCGATTGGCAGGAAGTTTGGCATTCCCCGCAGCCGCCGGTATTTACGGTTTCTTGCAGAGTTTTAGTGTTAACGGTAATAACATGTTTCTTTGCCATGGGTTACCCCTCCTTTATGTATAATATATATATTTTTTTGCTCCAATAATCATACCATATGATGCCAGAACTGCCAAGTTGAAAAATACTATGCAATCCTTAATTCTAAATAAACTAACCGCGGAGACGCGGAGGACGCGGAGAAATTTATATATTCTCAGATTCCCCAGAATGTCAAAGAGATTATCCTCACCAAGAAACAATACACACATTATGTTAGATTAGTCCCCTCCGCGCGCTCCGCGTCTCCGCGGTTTTAGAATACTTATGCTTTGCGGAATTGCACCTTATTGCTCTGGTCTAAAAATCAACTTAACGGGTAGGTTGGACGCGCCGGGCGGCATAAATTGAATCCACAGATTTGAATCGGGCTTTAGTGTTGCCACATCCGCTGCGGTATCTGGGCTTTCCAACCAAGTTCTATCTCCCGGCGTACCCACTACCGGCCAATTCTCTCCATTAACTTTTAGTCCCAGTGCCCCTGCGTATACACCGCCCCGCGGATTTAATTTTAGAGAAGTATTGTTTCCCGCGGCAGTGGCCATAAATACCCGGTAGGAAACTCCATAATTACCATAGTTAAGTACTGCACTACCATCGGTTGCATCTATGCCGGTAATAAACTTATCCGTATGTCCATCCCCCAAGGTGATCACATGGGGGCCGTCATTAACCGCATCAAATATTTTATTAGTCACTTTGAGGCGATCGGCGTAAGGGAAGGTACCCCTTAAGTGGTGGATATCGGGGGCTACTACTTTGGCCGTTTTATGTTCCCGCAGTGGATCTGCGAAAGCTCCTACAGCCATAACCTTTATGCGCACCGGACCATAGGCGATAAAATCATAAATCCCGTTGACTAACTCTTGAGGGTTTATCTCCAGTTCCGCTGTTTTTTCATCCAGCAGCATTGCTCCTTTGCCAGGAATTTCAATCACATCAGCTTCTTGCTGATTAAAATACTGCTGCTGGGCAACTTTACCAACCAACAAATAGTCTTTACCAGGACCGGCTACCCCCCGGCGGTATAGAATAACCTTCACCGATTCATTTTGAGTATTTTCTAATACGACCGCTACCTTTTTTTTATACAACATACCATTGACGTGGTGATAAAATAGACGGACGTCTCCTTTGATTACATCACTATATAAAATACCTGTCTCCTTAAATTCTTCCGGACTGTCGCTGAGCAGAAGTTTTCCTCCCATTGCCGTTTCTTCTACTGCCCATTCCGGTAGCGCAAGCACCTCTTGACCGTCTATATTGACCGTTGTCCCCGCAGCCCACACGCTCTGCAAAGAAACGACGCAAAACAAGGCTATTATCAGCCCCGTACGAAACCACATATGTACCCCAACCTTTCTTAGCGATTTTTTTCATTATAGCATAACATCGTTATGTAAACAACAAGCCACCTGAATAGGTGGCTTGTTGTTTATGAAAATACCGACACCAATTGCGCCCTCCATAGACGCAGCTTAAATTCCAATAACCCTAAGTGTGGAGGGCTGATGTAAATTCGACGCAGCGCATAAATATCTCCACCTCTTATGTTAATACCAACTTTTCCACTACAGGCTCCTTTATAACCAGTTTCCAGCAAGGTGTTGACTACCCGTTGATTGTAACTGCCATAGGGGTACGCAATAAAGTCAGCAGCAGTGCCCAAACCTTTTTCGAGGGATTCTTTTGAGTTTCGTACTTCCTGCGCTATTTCTGCAGACTGAAGTTTAGCTAAATCTGCGTGGGTCATCGTATGGGAGCCAATACTGATGGCCCGTTCCTGTACTGTTTTCAGTTGCTGCCAGGTTAAATAGTCCGGTTTCCCGATATTGTCCGTAATTACAAATATAATCGCTTTAAAGCCGTATTTTCTTAATATGGGAACAGCAATCCGCTGGTTGTCTTCATATCCATCATCAAAAGTGATCACTATCGGTTTAGGCGGCAGCGTACCAGTCCCTTGCATAAAAGCAATCGCTTCATCCAATGTCACAGACGTATAACCCTCATTTTGGAGATATTGCAATTGGGTCTCAAAGTCTTCAGGTTTAACGGTCATCGGATCTAATGTATTATTAATTCGATGATAAGCTAAAATGGGAACAGAAACCCGGCTTTCTATCCGATACAATATAGTTCCTGTCAGTGCAAGAACACCGACCAGTAAGATCAAAATCAGTCGCCTCATCTTATTTATCTACGTCGTCCTTTCGTTTCTGCATTTCTTCATCGGCAATTTGTTCAAGTTTGCGTAAACGGTGGTTTATGCCTGACTTACCTACCCTGCCATCCAGAAGCTCTACAAGTTCCTGGAGACTAAGTTCAGGGTGCTGTAAGCGTACGTGTGCGATTTCCTGCAGGGCCTTTGATAAACGGTATAACTTACCCGTTTCTTCCAAAAACCGTAGTTTCTCCACCTGTCGCAAAGCAGCGTTTACAGTTTTGCTCAAATTGGCAGTCTCGCAATTAACCAGTCGGTTAACGTGATTACGCATATCTTTTACAACACGCGTATTTTCAAATAATAATAATGCATTGTGTGCGCCGACAACTTTTAGAAACTCCGTTATTTGATCAGCGCCTTTCAAATAAATAATGCAGTTTTGCTTGCGGCTGCTAAGTCCTGCCTGCAAGTCAAAAGACTGTAACAACTTTACCAGTGCCCTACTAAAATCATCGTTATCGGTCACTAGCTCAAGGTGATAATCACCGGCGGGTTTACTGACCGACCCCCCACCCTGAAAGACACCGCGGATATAGGCACGGCGGCAGCAGCTTCTCTTCCATAACCCGCGATCTGATTCCACGATGCTGTTATCGCTTGCAATCATGCCAATTTCTTTGAGCATCACAGCCCCCTCTAAGCTAGGTGGCACGCGCAGTACATAAGAATTGTGCTTATTTAGACGCCGATTTCTGCGCACCGTAGTTTGGATATGCACATTAAAATGTTTCCTTAGTAATGTCACGATTTTGCGAGCAGTACCTGCGTTCTCCGTTATAACAGTTAGTCCTAAAGTACCCAAGCCACCAATTAACAGTCTGCCGGACATCCTTAACAAGGCCGTCAATTCAGCCCTCTGGCAGCACGCTTTGGGTGTGGCATACCGCGCAAGTTCATTTTTTACTTCTGATGAAAAGGACACTATCCATTCACTCCAAATATAGGTTAGCTATCGGGTAAATGCCGTTTTTTTAATTTTTCACCTAATAAATAATAATCTAGAACTTTGATCCGGTCCGAACCTGATTTCAACTTTAGGATCAATTTAATGATGGCCCGCGACAATTTCTGGGAATCATGCCGTACAAGGTCCGCCTCCGATATCAACCGTTCCCTTACTACATGAATGCCTAGCTTTTCAATTGCCTCGACGTCCGCCACAACAGGGAAAGCGTTTTCTTCAGCATATTTATTAAACAAAGGTTCCGGTACGGCTTGCGTGTTCACAATACAATGCTTGATCAACCCAGCTCCAACATGATCTACCACCACACGCACATGGTCTGATGCCGAAAAACCGTTGGTCTCACCTGGTTGAGTCATTACGTTGCATACATAAACCTTTATCGCATCGGATTTGCGGATTGCTTCGGATATTCCTTTTACCAGTAAATTAGGTAATACACTGGTGTACAAACTACCCGGCCCGAGTACAATCGCATCGGCTTCAAGCAACGCTTCCAAGGCATCTGCCGGAGGTTCCGGATCTTCAGGCTGGATATAGACTCGCTTAATAGGCTTTCCGACTTTCGGTATGGCCGATTCTCCTTGAGTGGTCGTTCCATCCTGAAACTCGGCGAACAACCGGATGGCTTGTAAAGTGGAGGGAATTACCTGGCCTCGCACGGCAAGCACCTTACTGGACGCTTTAATCGCCTGCTCAAAATCCCCTAAAATTTCGCACATTGCAGCAATAAACAAATTACCAAAACTGTGGCCTTGCAAGCCGCCGTGACCACCAAAACGGTGTTGAAACAATTTTTCCATCAATGGTTCTGTATCTGCCAGCGCAACTAGACAGTTTCGCAGATCCCCCGGAGGTATAATGCCCAGTTCTTCCCGAAGTCGCCCGGAACTCCCGCCATCATCAGCTACAGTAACGATCGCCGTTACATTGCTGGTATAACGTTTCAAACCGCGCAGCAACACGGATAGTCCAGTACCGCCTCCTACGACTACGATATTCGGGCCCCGGCCAAGCTTACGTTTTTCATAGATTAGTTCAATCAGTTTGTCCGATCCTTCCGGAACAAGCACACTAATTATCGATTGGATAATTTGCAGGACGGCCAGCCACATGAGCACTAATCCGGCTAGTATCGTAAAAATTCCCACTATTACACTTGCCGTATATGCATATTGTCCGGTCAAACGATAGGCCAGCCTGAACACTTCTTCTTCCATAACCCCAATATATTTATAATTAAAGATCACAGCAAGCCCAATGCTTCCGAGCAATACACCGACAGCAAACAACAAGAACCACCGTTTAAGTCTCATTCCAGGGTATAACCATTTCAAAGAATTCATCACCGATCCACTCCCTGCGCGTTTTTAGGAATATCACGGTGCTCACAAAATACTTTATAACCCTGCTTACACAGTAGTTCGTATAGTGTGTTGGCTACCGCAACAGAACGGTGCATCCCTCCTGTACAACCAATAGCAATAATTAGCTGGCTTTTCCCCTCTTTAACATAATGAGGTATTAAGAAGTCTACCATATCGAAAAATTTATCCATAAACTTCTGGGTAATGGGCCATCTCCAAATATACTCTCTTACTGAGGGTTCACACCCGTTTTGGCGCCGTAGTGTCTCCACATAAAAGGGATTAGGCAGAAAACGCACATCGATGACCAAGTCCGCATCTAACGGAATACCAAACTTGTAGCCGAAAGAAACGACGGTAATCGGCATCTTTTCCGCACCACCACAAACACAAAAAATATCCTCAATCACACTGCGCAGCTGCGGATTAGTTAGGCTAGTAGTATCGATGATTTGTGTTGCCCTCTGCCTCAACGCGGCTAGCTTTTCCCGCTCAGTTTTGATACCTTCCAGCAGGCGCCCTTGTAAAGCCAGCGGATGTCGACGCCGGGATTCCTTGTAACGCCGCACCAGTGTTTCGTCGGAGGCCTCTAGAAAAAGGATCTCATAATGAAATTTGCGTTGGCTAAGATCTTCCAGCACCTGAAATAGTGCTCCAAAGAATTCGCCCCCGCGAATATCAACTACCAGCGCAATCCTACTCACTTTACCTTCCGACTGAGCGCAGAGTTCCGCAAATTTTGGAATAAGTGTTGGAGGCAAGTTATCCACACAAAAGAAGCCCAAGTCCTCCATGATTCGGACGACCTGAGTTTTCCCCGCCCCGGACAAACCGGTAATAATCACTAACTCAAACTCATACATGGAAATCACCTCGCGTTTTTTAACTTCGCGTTTTTCAAAGCGTTTTCCTGCTTGATAGGGCTAAAGCCCGGGAGTAGGGAATAGGGAATAACTTAATTTGAACACCACGACGCAAAGACGCAAAGGGTACTTTTTAAACAATATTTATTTCCCCCTTGGCGTCTTTGCGTCGTGGTGTTCAAGAACCTCGTTTTCCTAGCCCCTACTCCCTACTCTTTTCTGGCATTAATAATCCGGTCAGCCGTAAGCCCTAGCTGTACAGCCACTTCCAACCCCGGACCCAGCCGCCCTACATCACGGGGATGATGGGCGTCGCTATCAATGGCGAAGGACACCCCCTGGGATGCAGCAGCCTTCGCAAATTCAGTGAGTGATGTGCCGTGGGAGGCGTTGATTTCTAACGCCGTATCACGTTTGGCGCAAGCCCGCGCCAACTCGAAGGTGTCGATGTCCATGTGCAGCCCGGGGTGAGTGATAATGTCAATATCATAGCGATATACCGCTTCAATCACCGCTTTGGTGTTATGCAGCCGCGCCTTTTTAGCTATTCGCCTACTACTGGCACCTAAACCTAATTTGCTTAACGGATTTTCCAGATACATAGTTTTACCGGCCCGCCAGTCGGTGAACCAAGTAAATCTATGCAGACCGGCCAAGACGATATCTAATTTATGCAAGATGGACCGGGGTATATCCAGTTTGCCATCGGAGCCGACAATATTAGCCTCTACACCGGTTAGTACCCTTATATCATTATACTGCGTATTATAGTAATCGATTTCTTTTTTTATATCCAGCAACACTTCTGCCCGCTTGATACCCAACACGGGATTTGCAGGTCCGTGATCGGATATGGCTACCTCATCCAGCCCCTGCTTGCGGGCAGCTTCGATATTTTCCAGGATGGTGCCTCGTCCATGACTATACTTAGTATGAGTATGATAATCAGCAAATAAGTGCATCTAAACTCCCCCTTCCTGCCTTCTAGTTTTATCAAGGGGAATAAACATAATACGTTATTCTGAAATTGGGAGTAGAGGACGAGGGGCATAGGTAATAACTAATATGAACACCACGACGCAAAGTCGCAAAGTGAACTTATTATTTTTTCCTTGGCGTCTTTGCGTCGTGGTGTTCAAAAACCTCGTTTTCCCTAGCCCCTAGCTCCTACTTCGGTCGCTTAGCTCTCCTGGCTGCCAGGTACTGATGAACCCGCTCTGCTGAGGTGCAGATGACTTGTTCAGGGTTTATGCCAGCCGCTACAACCAACTCAGCAGCAACAGTAAACTCCCCTACAGACAGGGCAATATGGCTGTCACTGCCAATACTGACCAGCGCACCATATTTTTTAGCCAAATCGGCAATTTTCTGACAGTAACACATACTGCCGGCGCGGGAGATCGTCAGCGAACTATTATTAATTTCAATAGCAATACCTATATCAGCAGCGGCCTTGACAATCTTTTCAGGATTAACCTTGAATTCAGGATTACCTGGATGCACGATGATATCAATGAACGGATTACGCATCGCGGCAATCATGCCCGCCGTGTTATCTTCCACCGAACCTTCGGGAAAACAATAGGTATGCAGACCGGCCAGTACGATATCTAAAGTGCGTAGACGTTCCACAGGCAAATCAACATTACCCGCCTGATCCAATACATTCACTTCCGCTCCGCATAGGATTTCGACATCATATATACGGCGCGGTATCGCGGCTAGGTTTCCAAAATGATAGGCATGCGGCCCGCCTGGCATTGCGGGACCATGGTCGGTGATCGCTACCATCGCCAATCCCTTTACCTGAGCGGCCCGCGCTATTTCCAGAACTGTACTATAGGCGTGTCCGCTGGACACTGAATGGGTATGTAAATCAGCCACAAGATCCATAAGCTTTCCTCCTGATTAAAAGCACTTTTCTACTTTTCTCTATTGTATCAAAGTTACACACTGAGCAGACCATTCTTAACGTTAAATTTATCAAAATACATAGCTCTTAATAAACCTTCAGCCATTTGGGAACGGGCCGAGTTGTGAGTACAAATAAAGAGCACCTTCGCTTTTTCCATTCTCTATATAGTCCTCCCCTGCTGTTTCTTCCATTATGTTGTATTTTTCAATAATTATCTATTGAGAGATCCTTTTCCCTGTTGTGCCGCAGCCTACCTGCGCCGTACCCAACGGATCAGCACCCTGCTACGTTACAGAGAAGTTCTGGTTACTGTTCTGCCGAGGATAATTCCGACATGTGTTTACATTTCTTTTTCAGTCGCAGGCTTTCCCCAGTAGTGCTTCTATATCCACATGCTTATTCACCAATTCCACAATATTACCAAACTGCTGGTGATATACATCCATACCTTCCGCCATCGGCACAACACCTAATACAGGCACGCCCGCCAGTTCCTCAATGAGCTGCGGGTTAGTTTTTTCAGCGATACCAGCCTGCTCATGCCGATAGGCATTGATAATAACTCCAGCTACCGTAAAACCACGTTGTCGGGCGTATTCAACCGTCAGCAGGGTATGATTGACCGTACCTAAATTGGGTCGTGCCACAATCACCACCGGTAATTTCAGCGCGCCAATCAAATCAGCGACCAGGTGTCTGGCGTTTAGTGGTGTCGTTATGCCACCGGCACCTTCTACCAGCATCAAATCGTAGCGTTTCTCCAACTGAGTATAACAGTCCCGGAGGTGCTCCATCTCAATATTCACACCCGCCAGTTCCGCCGCCAAGCGTGGTGCCAGCGGCTGTTCCAGCCGATAAGGATTTACGATGTCATATTCATCCTCTAACATACCTGCTGCGGTCATAGCAAAAAGCGCGTCTTCCGAAAGCAGCCGCCCATCCCGGTTAATTGTACAACCACTCGCCGCAGGTTTCATCACACCCACATTAATCCCACGGCCCCGCAATGCCCCAGCCAATCCGCCCGTAATCACCGTCTTACCGACCTCTGTATCAGTACCTGTGATGAATAACCCTTTTTTACGCATGAACATCATTACCTCCAAAAAACACAGTAGACCCAAAACCGTTCTTTTCACTTTCTCCCGCTTACCGATCACCGTTTACCGTTTACCGCTTACCGCTTACCGATCACCGTTTACCGCTTACCGTCCTACACTATTCCCAACTCACTACCCACTTTCCCAAACGCATCAATCGCTTCATCCAAATCATCCTGGGTATGTGTTGCCATCACGGTCACGCGGATACGACTACTGCAAAGCGGTACGGTTGGAGGACGAATAGCAGGCGCAAAAACACCGTTTTGAGCTAATTTCTGAGCTACAGTGATGCTCAACCCAGCATCCCCGATAATCACCGGCAAGATCGGACTTTCAACCGGCATTAATTTAAAACCCAAGTTGCTCAATCCAAGATGCAAGTAACGTACATTTTTCCAAAGTGCTTTCCGTAGTCCGGGTTCATCCTTTACCACTTGAATAGCAGCTTGTGCCGCAGCAATATCTGAAGGCGGGAGCGCTGTTGAAAAAATATAACTACGCGCCTTATTACGCAGGTAATCAATCAAATCCTGACTGCCAGCCACATAACCGCCTGCACTGGCCAGAGCTTTACTAAGAGTTCCCATTTGAATATGTACACGGTTTTTCAGTCCAAAATGTTGAGTGGTTCCCGCGCCAGTGCCTCCAAGTACCCCTGTGGCATGTGCATCATCAACCATTACGATGGCCCCATGGCGCTCAGCCAGTTGCACGATTCTGTCCAGCGGAGCAACATCTCCATCCATGCTAAACACCCCGTCCGTAATGATAAATTTCCGACGGGCTTGGTTTTCCCCTACTAACCGCTCCAGATCATCCATGTCATTATGACGGTAAATCACCACCCTGGCTTTGGTCAGGCGGCATCCGTCGATAATACTGGCATGGTTAAACTCGTCACTAAAAACAATGTCTTCCGCTGCCGTGAGTGCGGCAATAACACCTAAATTCGCCATATAACCCGTATTGAAAACAATTGCCGCTTCTGTTTTTTTAAACCTTGCAATCGTCGTTTCTAACTCTTCATGTACAAGATAATTCCCCGTAGTAAGGCGCGACCCACCAGCACCCGTACCGTACCTTTCGATAGCTTTGATCATTGCCGCCACAATGCTAGGATGGGTATTTAGACCGAGGTAGCTGTTGGATGCCAATAATAACATCGGTTTGCCATCGATCACCGTCCTCGCTGCTTGCGGTCCGTCCATGGTACGCAATTGACGAAACAAATTGCTTTTGCGCAAATCGTCAAGTTCCTGTCGTATAAAATCCATTTGTCCCTCCTTGCAAAAAAGCCTCTATGCTTGTGGGTAATTCTATCCTTGCTGGCGGCTGGATCAGTACGGGCTGTTTTTCTAAGAATGCCACTACTGCAGCTACTTCTCCCTGCTGGGAATCAAAGAAAAATATTCTCCCCCCCTGCGCCAAGCCCATGGGCTTTAAGTGTGGAAAACGGACATAGCCATATTTTTTAGAGGCGACATATCCGGCAGTATAACCAGGATCATCGGACCAACAAAGTTCAGCCACTATACCCGGCGCATGACAAACCTTCGTCGCTAATACCAACGCCTCTCTGGTATGTTCATTATGTAGCTGGGCCGCAAAAAGCTTATTAGTAAATTCAGCCCTGCAATTATGATCTATATCCAAATGCGTTGCACGGATACCCCGTGTCGGATCCTGTTCAAGCCGCTCCCCGGTATAGATATCCAGCAAAATCGCTCCCCGCATTTGATGTCCTGGTGCCGTAAGCTGACCAATTGCCTGATCTGCAATCTTGTCCGCAATGCCAATATGTCTAAGTAAAGTCCTGGCACAAAGGCGACCCTCTACGTAGTTGTCCGCTATAATCGTAGCCACAGGTAACGCCTGCAAATACTGTACCCGAGAAGCATCAACTTTTTCAACAATAATATTCACAAAGTCCGCTTGGCCCCGTTCGTGGCGATGGGCCCGTTCAACCAATGAGGCCATCACTGTGTTGATTTCCCCTTCGGGTATTAGACGTTCCGCCCCAGATATGTGTTGCCCACCCAGGTAATGGTCACCGCCTATCGCCGAACGCATCCTTACGCTATATATATCTTCCGTCATTCATCTAAGCTCCTATTTTAGTATTAGCGTCAGTGTTAACCACATTAAAATTACAAGTTAACCAACACAACATGGAAAACGTCAACCGTAAAACATTTTAAGGTTGACCTATCAAAATCATATCCGATAAAAACCCTTTTGTAAAGGCCTTGCCTCATTGTGTACAATAAGCCATTACCCCTTTGCGTCGTGGTGTTCAAAAACCCTTTTTGACAGGGATCCTACCCTATTACCGATTATTAAGCTGTTGTCCAACCTGCAGCATTCGTGCAATCCGGGCGGCGGCCCGCTCGATTAAATATTCTCCGCGTTTTATCGCTTCTTCTAGCTGCATGGGATAAGGCACAATATCCATAAAAGCATCTATACCATGTTCATACACCACATCGGCATCGTCAGCTACGCCCCCAGCTATCGCAATTACCGGAACGCCATACTGCTTGGCCACCCGTGCCACTCCTGAAGGTGCTTTGCCAGAGATAGTCTGCGCATCCAAATAACCTTCGCCGGTAATAACAAGACTCGCTGAACTAACTTTATCTCTAAAATGGGTCGCCTCAAGTATAATATCAATGCCTGGTTTAAGTGTAGCGTTAAGAAAAGCGATTAGTCCTGCGCCTAATCCTCCAGCTGCGCCTGCACCTGGAATATCCCGTATATGCTTGCCCAAATCCCGCTCAATGACCATACTGTAGTGGTGTAATGCTCTGTCCAACTCCCCCACCATTTCTACAGTGGCACCTTTCTGAGGGCCATAGACAGCAGTAGCACCATGGGGTCCACATAGCGGATTATCAACATCACAAGCAACTACTATTTCCGTATCTTTAAGCCGTGGATCTATGCCACTAACATCGATGGTATCCAACTTGATAAGTTTCCCTCCGCCAAAACTCAGTTCTGCTCCTTGTTTAGTCAAGAACTTTACACCTAAAGCTTGGGCTACACCTGCCCCACCATCATTAGTAGCACTGCCGCCAATGCCAATAATCATCTTTTTACATCCTCGGTCCAGGGCTGCTTTAATCAGTTGTCCTGTACCATAGCTAGTGGCAAGGCGTGGATTTCGTTTCTGTTTTGGCACCAGTGGCAACCCTGAGGCTACAGCCATTTCAATGACTGCTGTTTCTCCATCACCTAAAATACCAAAGTAGGCCCTAAGCGGAGTTCCTAAAGGCCCAACTACATCCACCGGTACAATAAACCCTTGCGTGGCCCTGATCAACGCCTGTACAGTACCTTCACCACCATCGGCAATGGGAATTTTGATAATTTCCGCATCCCGCCATACCTGCAAGAATCCACTTTCTATCCGTTCGGCTACTTCCCACGCTGTAAGACATCCTTTAAAGGAATCGGGTGCTACAATTATCCGCATGGCAATCCCTCCGCTAGTTCATGCATTAATCTGTCTCTAATACATATGTTCAATTTCAACTAAGACTTTTCCTTTGCAGCTCTGGTAAAAAATTACAAGCCCCTAAGAGGCTTGTTAAAATAAAGATTTAACCATAAATTATCCGATGATCGATTTCGTCAATGGAACTGCAACCGGTAAGAAGCATGGCCTGTTTTAGCTCATTTGCCATATTGGCCAATAATAATTCCACTCCCTCAGCGCCATTACCAAAAGCGCCGTGAATTAACGGCCTGCCTACCAAAACCGCATCGGCACCCAGCGCAATATATTTCAATACATCAAGACCGGAGCGCACCCCGCCGTCTGCAAAGATTACCATCTTATCCCGCACTGCCTCCGCTATTTCCGGTAAAACATCAGCGGCTCCTGGTGTGTCATCCAATACCCGTCCACCATGATTGGAAACCACTACAGCCGCTGCTCCAATCTCTGCTGCAATTTCAGCCTCGTCTACCGTCATGATCCCTTTCAAAACAAAAGGCAACTCTGTACTGTTAACCAATTCCTTAAGCTCTGCCTTCGATTTTGGACCTACCGGCTGACCCCTCAAAGCCATTGTTATCAGACCTGCTCCGTCAATATCCAATCCGACAGCCAAGGCACCCGCCTTTTCAACCCGACGTATGCGCTCAATAATCTCCTGCTGAGATGACCGTGGTTTTATAAACGTAATCCCGGCGCCCTGTTCGCTAGAGATAGCGTTTACGCCGGCCTCAAACATCGTTGGATCAGCGGTATCCCCCGTCATACCAAGTGTACCGGCCTTTTTACAGCCCCCAACTATGGCTTGAATAAAATCCCGTTCAGTGACTGCCCCTCCCATATTAATAGAGGAACCGGTCATTGGCGCACCAAAGATCGGCATCGAAATTTCCCGACCAAAGCATACCGTTGTAAGTGTGGGCGCCTTTGCGCCGTGAATAGTGCGTAGATTTAATTTCACCGCTGCAATTGCTTCCAAATTGGCATGAAAGCCTCTTGCCTGTCCTGTCCCTCCCATACCTGGAACTTGGCCTGCACATACAATACCGTTACAGATCGGACATACACAACAAGCGCCTCCTAATTTTCCCCTCGCCAAGTTCCTAAGCTCTTTAATATTAATGCTACTCCCCCCTTTTCTTTAGAAGTAGGATAACCAATTCCCGTTTTAATATTATGTTCACCGTTCACCGTTCACCATTTACCGCTTACTGATTACCGCTTACCGATTACCGCTTACCGATTACCGCTTACTGATTACCGCTTACCGCTTTACCCATTACCGTTCAAAATAAATCTCTCAATTGCTTTAGCTACACCGTCCTGCTCATTAGAGTCTGTTATATAATCAGCCTGTTCTTTTACACGTGGATTTGCATTTTCCATCGCTATACTTAATCCGGCATACTCTAACATTTCTATATCATTATAACCGTCCCCAATGGCCATAACTTCATCCCTATCCACTCTAAGCAGTTTAGCTAAATAAGCCAAGCTGTGTCCTTTGGACACTTGCGGGTGAACCATTTCAAGGAAGGTTGGCTTTGAACGAAACATATTAACCGAGGATCCGCATATTTCCCCTAGTTCTTCCATAACGCTTTCAATACTTAGTTTATCCAACATCATCAGCATTTTGGTTGGTTCAGCTGTTACAAAAGACGTAAGGCTGCCTACATCATAAACCTCAATACTGGAATGTTTTTCATACCAAAGCGCTTTGTCATTACGTTCACTCACGAAAACTTTGTCTCCAATATACACTTGCAGATAATGATGGTGTTGTTCAGCCCATTGTATTATTTTTGCCGCAGCCGTAATTGGTACTGGCTGGTGGAACAAGACTGCACCGGAAATAGCTTGTTGGATAAGTGCTCCATTATAAGTAATCAGCGGCACGTCCAAGCCCAATTCAAGGGCAAAACGCCTACAAGAGCAATACATGCGTCCTGTAGCAAAGGTTACAGCAATCCCTTTATCCACTGCAGCACGAATAACCGCCTTCGTTCGTCCAGATATCTCCAATCTGTTATTTAACACCGTATCATCCATGTCGATAGCAACTAATTTGATCATATTAACCTCCATGACAACATCAACCCGCTAAAACGCCAAGAAGACGCTTTGAAATAAGAAAAAAGAATTCGGAAGGTCCGAATTCGTTATCGATCTTGAATATAGCGTGTAAGTAGATAACTGCTAGCTGATAAGCCGGCAATAGTTACAAGGATAGAATGGAAACCCTGAATTTGGATCCCTGGTAAAAGTCTACACGCAACTGTTGGTAATGTAATATTTGTAATAACCGTGGTCCAACCTAATACCGTTGATTCTAAGGGTACGGAAAACATAATGAAGCTGGGACGGATGAAAGCATTCGCTAATCCCAATACAACAGCTCCCAGTACCGTCGTACCAAGAGAATCGACGAAAACTCCCGGCAAGGCTACCACCGCACAGACCAAAACAAGTCCATTAAAAATACATCGTAATAAAAAACCAGACACGAATTCCCCTCCTAGCTGCACTTGGTTATATTATATTCTATAATTAAAAAACATTTCAACTACTATCTTAGTATATAAACAATATTCTAACAGCATCCTTTCTCGGCCCGGAATATTTATCATTCTGCGGTCATAGAATACTATACTAAATCTAATTATCGGGGAATCACGCCAGCATACCTGGTTACACGATCATTATTGAGTATAAAAAACGCCCCTTCGCTCAAGGCGAAGGGACGTCTATTCATTAGTAAGGTTACAACCCCGGTGCTATTATCTTTACTACCACCCTCTGCTGCTGCCACCACCGCCTCCGGAACCGCCTCCACCAGAGCCGCCTCCGCCGGAACCGCCCCCTCGACCGCCGTTTAGAAACATACTAAGCAGCAGCCAGGTAAGTCTACCACCGAAGAAAACAATATCGATGATGATTAAACCAACAGCACCCATACCTAAGAGGAGCTTACTCCACCATGGTAGCCCTGCAAAAGGGTCACGGTCGGTTCGCCTGCTGGAGGTCTTCTCGCCAGCCAGGGTAACCTGATATTCTGCAGCAACTTCATTGACAATCGCGGCATATCCGCCCAGAATGCCCTGTTCGTAGTCATTGTTTTTAAAGAAAGGGATCATGTACTGATCTTGAATACGACCCGTTTTGGCATCAGGCAGTGCGCCCTCTAATCCATAGCCGACTTCAATACGAGACTGGCGGTCTACCACTGCAACCAGGATGACTACACCATTGTTCAGCTGTTTGTCACCAACACCCCACTTCCGCAGGATTTCCAGCCCATAATCTTCAGGAGGAGTACCCTCTAGTGTCGGAACGGTTACCACCACAACTTGGGCCTTGGTTTTGCCTGCAAGCTGACTGCTTAGGACCTGAATTTTTTGTTCGGCGGCATCACTTAATACGTTGGCTTTATCCAACACATAAAAGTGATTACTGGAAGGACTGGGGATCACGGGAGCTGCTTCAAGCGGAAAGGTTATTAATAAAACGCCCAGCAGCAGGCCCCAAATAGCAAAACGTTTCATGCCCTCACCCGCCGTTTAGAATTTTACTTGTGGAACTGTTTGGGCTCCCTCAGCCGCACGGAAATATTCCTTCGGCAAGAACTGCGCTCCGGCTACCAGGGAACCGGGGAACGTACTGATACGTGTATTATATTGCTGTACTGAATCATTATAATCTTTGCGTGCTACCGCAATCCGATTTTCCGTACCTGCTAATTCATCCATCAACTGACGAAAGCTGGCATCTGCTTTTAAATTGGGGTAGTTTTCAACCACCATCAGTAAACGGGATAAAGCACCATTCAGTTCCTGATTGGCATCTGCCTTTTGTCCGACAGTTTGTGCACCCGCTAACTTGGCCCTGGCATCGCTAACACTTTGGATAACTTGCTGCTCATGTGCCGCATAACCTTTTACCGTAGAAACCAAATTGGGAATAAGATCCATTCGGCGCTGCAGTTGGTTATCGATCTGCGCAAATTTCGCATTAGTATTTTCCCTCAGTAATACCAAGTCATTTTTAACACTGATGTAGCCGCCCACCGCCACGACAAGCAAAGCTACAATGATACCTACAACGATTAAAATTCGGTTCACACTGTTTCCTCCTTTAATTAATGATATGTCTCTATTGTACCGGAATACAGCTATATTTACCATCGCTAAAACAGCGGTCTATACGCATCCGCAGTAATTGACAACGGAAATATACTTGCTGGATAGCTCACACATGGAGTGGCTCCATCAGAGTCACTCAGACATGTTTCTATATAAAACTTTCCAACATAATACATACGGTTTAGAATTGACCGTACTAACAACTTAATGTTATAATTAAATTGTTAGTATTGAGTTATGAGCATAATAAGGAGGTATCCCTATGAGAATAGCTCTCGCTGGATTCGGTATAACGGGTACACAGGTTGCCGAACACATTATGGAGCAAGCTGAATTAGCGCTGGTTTCCGTCGTCGTCAGCCCCCGCAGTGCTAAAATTGGCCTTGATATTGGTGAATTCATCGGTCGCAAACCCGTAGGTACCTCCATTGTGAGCAGTGACGAGCTCGCTGAAGCAATTTCGCGACAGCGCCCTCAAGTGTTGCTGGACTTCTCGCACCCTGCCTTCGTAAATGAGCATATAGAAACATTGGCAAAAGCGGGGGTAAATCTAGTAATTGCTACTACTGGACATAGTGTTGCAGCATTAGAACGCATTAAATATTATACGAATAAGTATCATATAGGTACTGTTATGGCACCTAATATTACATATGGCGTAAATGCGCTGATAGAACTGTGCAAACATGCGGCTAAACTGATGGGGGGTTATGACTTTGAAATCATTGAAAGCCATCACCGTCACAAAAAAGATAGCCCATCCGGAACAGCCAAACGCATTGCCGAAAGTATTGTCAGCAATTCCCGGTCACATATCGATGGAACCAGCGACGCAGTTGAGATACACTCCATCCGCGCAGGAGGTATCGTTGGCGATCACAAGGTAATTATCTGCGGTTCCTATGATAAAATTGAGCTGCGTCATGAATCTTTTTCCCGTAAAGTATTTGCTCAGGGCGCGTTATGGGCAGCCGAGTTTATTACCAAACATCGGGGTTTTTACTCCATGGAAGATATATTTGCTTATTCGCTGCCAGGACACCAGACATCAACATGTGCCAATTGCAGCAGCACCATTGATCTTCAATCAAGTAGTATCCCAAATTACAATTAACTATTCTGCAGAATTAAGAAGATAGAACCGCAAAGTATAACTTTGCGGTTCTATCTTCTTTGATTAAAAAAATTTGTGGTTACCTCAAGCACGTCTTCTTTTCCTACAACCACTACCCTGTCATAAGCTTGTAAAATGACATGGGGCCCTGGCGAAATAGTAACTTGATCACCTCTGCGTATCGCAACCACAGTTGCTCCCGTCTCCTGCCATAGTTTTAAATCTGCGATAGTTTTACCAAGCGCCTTGGATTTTAACGGTATGGTAATCTCAATAGGATTATAAGGCGTTAGATTTCTTAATCGATCGGAAAAATTGATAATATCTGCAAGGATTACGTCTAATTTTTTATCGATTACTCTTTTTTCCTCTAGTAATGATTCCAGATCCTGTCTCAAAGAATAAACTGAATGCATATATTTTGATTTTTCGATAAAATGAAAGGCCTGTTCAACGGATAGAACGGTGACTTCCCGACCCTGTGACACATCTACAATTTTGTCATCCTTGAGTATCCCGATAGCCTTGCGAATTGTCTCCGGCGATACATGGTAATGACTGGCCAGTAGCGAGCGTCCCGATATCTTCTCCCCAATGGCAAACTCTCCGTTAGCGATACGCTGTGCCATATCAACAGCAATTGATTGGTAAATTGGCATGTCCTTCACTAATGCGCCTCCCGAAACACTATCACATTAATTGGTAGTTATTTTATATTATAACATAACCATAAGGCTAACCTAGGTACTTTATATGCTAAGATACATGCATTTTCGTACTAAAGTTTAATCGGAGTTTTAGAATCGAGAGACTACTAGGTAACTTTAAAGTCGGGACGCCCGCTGGCACTGGTAACAAGTGTATTTAGATTTTCAAGTGCATCTATATCAACCCCATAGGTTGCCCCGAAAAACTTACCAAGCGCCTTGACCACTTGTTCCATATTCGCATTTCCGGCCCGTTCTCCCAGACCTAATATGGTCGTACTGCCAAAAGGTACGCCTGCCCGAAAAGCCGCCAGCGTATTCGCCGTAGCCAGACCAAAATCGTTATGGCCATGAAACTCGATGGGTAGCGGGCATCTCGCCACCAAATCCTGCATTACTTTAAAGGCAGTTAACGGTTCAAGGGAACCCACGGTATCCGCATAGCGTATTCTCTGTGCTCCTAATTTTTCTGCCGTATCCGCAACACGCAGAAAAAACTCGCTGTCAGCCCGCGAGGCATCTTCCGCACCGACAGACACCTCACAGCCAAAACTGCGAGCCAATGCAACAGTTTTTCGTAGTTGGCGCAAAACCCAATCCCGGTTTTTCCCCAACTTTTGTTTTATATGCAGGTCCGAAATTGGTACGGAAATATGCATAAAGGAAAAGCCGCAGGCCAAGGAGGATCGAATGTCTTCTTCAACCGCCCTATTCCAGGCAAATAACTTAGCCTGATAGGGTGCAGCCAGAACAAACCGCATATCCTCCTGCTCTTCTTCCCCCATCGCAGGCGTGCCTGCTTCAATCCAAGGCACGCCTGCCTGATCCAGCGCCAAGGCGATATTTCGTTTGGCCTGGGCGGAAAATATGACACCGGCAGTTTGTTCACCGTCACGCAGTGTCGTATCTACTAATTGTATTAATCGATCATCCATTAATATACATCCCCTGCCTGATAGAGCTGTAAAAGCTGGGCGTTGCTTAAGGGACTATTTTGTTCAACGACCGTCTTACGTACTTTTTTCAACAAACAAAAGGCCGCAGCATCACTCAATTTTATCCCCCGCTCACGGAGAATTATTTGCAAAGAAGTTGTGCCAGAATGCTTGCCTACTACAAGATGTCTGGTCAAACCGACTTCTTCCGGTGAAAAGGCCTCGTATAAGTTTGGGTTTTTAGCCACACCATGCACGTGAATTCCGGATTCATGTGCAAAGATGTTACTACCCACCACCGCCTTATCCAAAGGCAGTTCTCTCCCGAGACATATCAGAATTTTAGCACAGGCTGGGGCTAGTGATGGTTCAATCATGGCACCGGGTTCTGCCAACAAATGTCGGGCAGCCATCATCACCTCTTCAAAAGGGGCATGCCCCCTCTTCCCAACCCCGGCAACAGCTGTGGCCACACTGCGTATGCCAGCCTGCAGAGCGCTCAGCGCATTGGCGGTTGCCAGTCCGTAAGCATTATGGGCATGAAACTCTAAAACAAAGGGTGAGCTTTTTTGCATGGCCACCATCGTCTCATAGGTACTGAAGGGATCTAACCGACTGTTCAGATCTCCATATATAACCGTATTGATCGCAAACCCTTCCAATACAGGCCAGAATCCCTCAATTTCCTCAACAGTAAGTTCTGATGCATTTTCCACATTTACGGAAGCTTCCAGGCCCACACTTTGGATACGATCCAACGCTATACAGAGATCCAGCGACAGACTTTGTCCCGTCCGGTGTAAATAAGAGACGATTACTTTTTTAAAGCCCAGTTGATACGCCCAGTTAATATGCTTTGTACAAGGCCGGATTTTCCCACGCAGCCTCTCGTTTAACAGTAATTCCGGCAGAGGGTAGTAGCGGGCATTGGCTACAGGTATATCCATGCTTCCGACTTGTATCTCCTGTAAGATACGGGCCATGAGCGCAATTTTTTGATGACTCAAGCCGCTCAGAAACCCCTCGCATAAGGTTTGATCATTACAAATAATTGGACCGCTCATGGTGTACCTCCTTTATTTACTAATGAAGCCCCGTACTTCTCTGGGTCCGTTTTGTTCGATAACCAACTTCATATTTTTGGCCATCGCCTCTGCTTCGAGCCAAGGAGGAATGTGATTACATATTACTTCTAACTGGTGGAAGCGTCCCTGCCGGAGCAGGGGAAGCAGTACCTGTTTTGAAGTGACTCCTGTTCCATTCTCCTGAACCTCCTTGATGGAGACACGAAAACATCCGTTCCCCAGATCCTCGGGCACCGGTAAATTCAGGGGGGTATCCGGTTGTTCCGGTACCCCCTCTTCATCCTTTTCTAAGACAAAATCCAAGAAGTCAAGTGGCCGACCGGTAAACTCCCAAAGGCTGCAACCGGCTTTTTCCAGTTCAAAATACGGCAGCCCAGTAATGGAACGACCAACGCATATTTTACAGTCGGCTATAAAAGCCACTACTTTTGCAATCCTGGTTCGCAGTTCTCTGATTCCCTGTGCCTGCCCCAGAGCAAACTCCTGTTCCCGCAGTTCCTGCCACTGACCTTGTTTTTTTTGGTAAACGATAACTTTGCCCGGCAGGTTCATGGCAGTGGTTTCACCGTGTTCATCAACATATACCGCAATATCCTTGGCCATGGCAATCCCCCTTAGATTTTAAACTGCCCTTAATCTTTGTACTGCATACTTTAAACCGTTTTCCACAGTGTCATAGTACTCCACACTGACAATATTGTTTTGAGCCAGGTTCTGCTTGGCGGCATAGCCGATACGCAGAGAGATCACGGCATCACAATCCTTGATGGCGTTAATGGTTTTTTCCTTAACTGATTCCTCGGGTGAACATTCTTCCACCCCGGTACAATATTGAGCTACCTGACGCTTTTCAATCAATTGAAATTCTTCACCATCGCCATCATAGATCATTAACTCCGCGGCATGTCCGAAGTGTTTGTCAACCAGCCGACCGTATTTGGTAGCCACGGCGATCCGATATGTTTTTTCCAAGCTCCCGGTATCGATTACAGGCACCTCTGGCGTTGCGGCTTGACTTCTAAATTCCAGTGACTTGTCGTCTCCCAGAAGTCCAATGGCATCGGCCCGGCATTGCCGACAGTGGGTCATTTGCTTCAAATCGGCCTGGCACAGCTTACGCATGTTATTAACATCAGTCATACTGGTCTGGGGGTAGTGCTCAAAGGCACTGCCAGGGGCAGGAATTAGCGGCATGATATTGGTCATAAAAGCGCCTAGTTTCTTAACCTCGTTAACAACTTCCTGAATATGCTGATCATTTACACCCGTGATCATCACGATATTTACCTTAACCGCCACTCCATGTTCAGCGAGGTAAGAAATGCCCGCCAGTTGATTTTTGATTAAAATTTCTACTCCCTTGATGCCTTCATAGCGCACCCCATGATAGTGAACATATTTATAAATCTGGGCTCCAATCTCCGGGTTGAGGCAGTTTACAGTTACTGTAACATGATTGATTCCCATAGCCACCAGTTCGTCCGCGTAATCAGACAGCATCAAGCCATTTGTGGAAAGGCAAAAGATGACACTAGGGTCTGCTTCCTTAATCAACGCAATGGTCTTTTTAGTGTTGGCCCAGTCGGCCAAGGCATCTCCGGGCCCGGCAATACCCACCACACTTAAGTTCTTTATTTTTTCTTTAACTATCCGATATTTTTGCAGGGCTGACTCAGGAGTTAAGATTTCACTGGTCACCCCTGGCCTGCTCTCATGCAGGCAGTCATACTTCCGGTTGCAATAATTACAACTAATATTACACTGGGGTGCCACGGGCAGGTGCATTCTGGCATGCTTGTGCTGGGCATCAAAAGAATAACAAGGATGTTTTTTAATTTTCTCTAGCGTATCAGAGGATAGTTTGTTAATATTTTTCTGGGCTGAACAGTTCATTTTCTTCACCTCGCCCTTCCCGTGAACCGGCAATATTGTCATCGCTGTCTTGAAAGAATTTATCGTAGATGTTATTACGGTAATTTCGATATTTATTTTCCAGCAAAGTATTGGTGATGCGATCCAGAAACATGGTGGTTCCGGTGTAGCCTACCGAAAGCAAGCGCTGACCCCCTACCCTGTCGTGAATGGGAAAGCCTACCCGGATCAGGGGGATCCCTTCTCTTTCCGTCAAATAGCGTCCATCTGAATGCCCAATGGCCACATTGGCCTTAAGCTTTGCGCTTTCAGCCCGAATTTCGGCAAAATCGGTTTTATTTAAGAATTTAACTTCATGTGGGCACTGTTCAAAGAGATCTTTCAGCAAAACAGCCAGTTTATCGTTTTTACTGCCCGTTGCCACCACCACCGGGAAAATTCCATTCTCCACACACATGCGGGTGTTGGCATATACCTGATCCGGTTCACCGAAAATCACACTGCGACCCTGAAAGTTATACTTATGGGAGTCAACCATGCAGTCCAGCAGCCGACCCCTTTCCATGACCAAACTCTCCGGAATATCGCGGCCGGTAAGCTGCTGTAAAAGATTGATAAAGGTATCGGTACTTTCGATCCCCGTGGGTATTGGCACCTGATATAGGGGTACCTCGAATTTGTCCGCCAGGTACTTGCCGGCTGAGCTTCGCTCATCTATCGCGACTCCAATCTGGATGGTAGCTGGGGCGCCGGGCATGGCGGCGATATCCTCAATCCTAGTCCCTCCCTCCGGCATTTTTTTGTAAGGCTTGGTAATGGGGCGGTCCAAGGTATCGGAGAAATCCGGACATATCGTATATTCCACCTGCATTAGTTGCAGAATTCTTTTAATTTCCCGGATATCCGCAGGACTGAGGTGCGGGACGAGAATGTTGATTTTGGTATGCCGTTTAGTTGGCCGGGCCAACTTTGCAATCATATTTTTTACAGCCAGGAAATAGCCTTCAGTATGAGAACCACCGTACCCAGGCGTGGGGACGGTTACGATCGGTAAATCCAACCCTCGCTCCTGTACATAATCTAAGACTATGCGGTCGATATCTTCCCCGATGGTTTCCGCCAGGCAGGTAGTCAGTATCCCGATTAATTTAGGCTGGTAGACCTTGATTAAGTTGTCCAGACCCTTTTTTAAATTATTTTCGCCCCCTAAGATGGTCTCTTTTTCGTTCATCGAGGAGGAGGCCACGTCAATGGGCTCATTGAAATGCTCGGCAATGTGCCTGCGCATATAGGTGCTGCAACCCTGGGAACCGTGAATAATCACCATGCCCTGCTCTACCCCTTTGAAGGGAAGGATGCCGCCCATCGGCATACACATATTACACGGGTTTTCATTGACATTACGATATGCATCATTTTTGTTGTCCATATAAACCTCCCGTGTCGCCGAAGTACTTCCAAACTGGAGAGCAAACGGTAGAGTACACTTCCTGGGCAAAGTTAACTGCTCCTACATAACCGCTTAAGGGATGCTTGCGATCATGATTGTGATCGATAAAGGCAATCCCTAATTTATAGGCCAAAGGCCGCTCCTTCACTCCGCCCACCAGTAGGTTGGCTCCCTTTTCCACCATAAACCTTTCCAGTTCAGATGGGTTGGCGTCATCTAGAATGACTGTACCATCATCCACCAAGTCATTAATGGTGTCATATTCTTCCTGACGGCCGGTCTGAGTACCAATCATGACCACATCAATGCCAATCTCCCGGAACTGCTTGATTAGGGAAATGGCTTTGAACCCTCCACCTACATAAATGGCAGCTTTTTTCCCCAGTAATTTTTCCCGGTAACTTTGGATGAGCGGAGCAACTGCCGCTGCTTCAGTTTTGATTAATTCCTCCGTCCGGCGCATTACGTCCGGATCATGAAAAGTTTGGGCGATCCGGCGCAGAGAGTCTGCGGTGTCCTCCAAGCCTAAAAAGGAGACATTGAGATAGGGAATATGATAAAGTTCCTGCATTTGATTGGCTAAATATATCATCGAACCGGCGCACTGCACGATATTTAGAGACGCCTTGGTCGCTGTTTTCAAAGTTTCGTAGTTTGAATCTCCGGTGAAAGCCACGTTTAACTCGATACCCATCCGTTTTAGATAATTTTTAATAATCCAGACCTCGCCGGCCAGATTGAAGTCTCCTAAGTAATTAATGGTATTGTTCTTGGTGATTTTCTCGTTCTCTGATGGTTTGATCAGCCTCAATAAGGCGTCACAGGCGGCTCTGTAGCCCGCCGATTTGTTCCCGATAAAACCGCTGGACTGGACCGGGATTACTTCGATCTCATGTCTCTTAGCGGCAGCTTTACAAACTGCCTCCAGATCGTCCCCAATCACCCCGACGATACAGGTTGAATATACAAAGATCAATTTGGAATGATACTTTTGGACCAAATCATCGATGGCCTGCGCTAATTTCTTTTCTCCACCGAAGATTACATCCATTTCCTGTAAGTCAGTTGAAAAGCTAAAGCGATACAATTCCGAGTCACTACTCAAACTGCCTCGGATGTCCCAGGTATAGCTGGCGCAGCCAATAGGTCCATGCACCAAGTGGATGGCATCAGTGATAGGATTTAGCACAACCCTGGCTCCACAATAGACGCAAGCCCGCTGGCTCACACATCCAGCCACGCTGTCGGTATCGCATTGCAACCGCTGTTTTTGCTTGCCTTTGGTTTGAATGGAACCTTTTCTTTCTTCAATGGCCGCATCCGGCCGTCCAGTATCTTGCATCATTATTCACCTCACTGACATTTTATGGGGAGTGGGGAGTAGGGAGTGGGGGGAACTGAGAACTGGAAATCGGGAACCGAGTTCCCGACGTTATTTCCCTACTCCCTATTCCCTATTCCCTGCCCTTTACATTTCTTTAGGTTCGAAACTGAAGGCTTTTTTGACACAGGTCATGCCACAGGCCTTGCAGCCAATACAGTTATCCCTGTTGCCAATATTTGCTTGCATTCTATCCGCGTCTTCATCGTCGTCTTTGGGTCCAAAGCCCAGCGAGCCCTGGGAGCATACCTTGACACAGCGACCGCAGCCGATACATTTTTCATGGTCAATATTTGACACAAATTGGGGAGTCCATTCCGACCCACCATAGTTTAATCCCTTGAGCACTGGCATTGAGATATTTCCTCCTCGTTTTTCATCTCTTCAACTAAACGTTTGCGTAACCAGGGCGGCGGATTACCTTTTAGCATTGTTTGAAAACGCTGCAATTCTTTTTCGATAGGAGTACCTTCGCTCGCCTTGATGGGATGAATATTCTGCTGAATCAGTCTAGCAGCAGCTGGACCCCCGATTTGTGTACAATACACCACCGTGCATCCCCGTAGCTTCTCCGTCCGGCTTTCAACTTTATCATCTTCGGAACTCTGTTTCGGGAGGTGGGTCATGCCGATAAACCGAACATGCTCGGGACTAACATCATAGATGGCAAAGGCAGGGGCCACACCAAAGTGGGCATCGATCCTGTCTTGACCCATGGTCGCAAAGGCAACACGCATGAACATCACCTCCTTCAAATGTATTCGCCGGGAACTGAACAGAAGTCAGTATTCAGAATAAAGAACGGTTTATCGTCCCGGCATTCTGAATTCTGACTCCTGAATTCTGAATACCTATTCCTTATCCTATCTCAGAACTTCAAAGCGCTCCTCGGGACAATTGCGGTCATATTCGTCAATAAAGATGTTTGCGATCATGGTGATTAGGTTAATAGCACCCTGATAGCCGACGATGGGCTGACGGTGCATATGCACCCGGTCCGCCAGGAAATAGCCGATACGGGCCAAAGGAATTTTGGCGTCTTTGGCCAAACGCTTGCCATGAGAGTCACCGATCAGCATATCCACTGGGTCGGTTAACAGCAAGGAGCGCAGATGCCAAAGGTCTACTTTACCGCTGTAGACCTTGCCCTCAGTACCAAATGGGCTTGTGGCCAATAGCGCTTCCATTTCTTTGCGGAAGGGCTCTGTGCCATTACTGCACAGAATATGCACTGGGATACCGCCCATTTCCAACAGGAACCCCACGAGACCAATCAACAAGTCCGGATCACCGTACAGAGCAAATCGTTTGCCGTGAATATATTGGTGGGCATCGGTAGCCGCATCCACCGCCCGGCCTCGCTCTGCTTCCAGTTCGGTTGGAATGGCTTTGCCGGTCATCTTCTGTAAAGCCATGAGGAAAGCGTCGGTGTTTTTGACCCCGATGGGCATCGTTACCGCTTCGCTGGTAATTTTAGCCACGTTCTTGACATACTTTTGGGTGATAATGGTCGAGTATTTCTGCATGAAGATGAATCCGGAAGCGTTAAGGGCATCGGCCAATTCGCTCATTGGCGTGCCGGGCTGATACATTTTGTATTCACCGGTATTAGGCGAATCCATGGCTTCCGTGGCATCAGGCAACATGGTCATATAGATTCCCATGGCAGTGACCATGCGGCGATATTCCCTTAGATTGGCCGGATAAAGGTCAAACCCGGGAACCACATACAACCGCCCGTTGGTCCATTTACCGTGGCGAGGGTCAGCCAGTGACTGCAGCAAGCCTTTTAGCATATTATCAAAACCGGTTATATGCGTACCAACAAAACTGGGGGTATTGGCATAGGCGATGGGAAAATCTTCGGGAATAGCCTCTTGCAGACGCGCATTCCCGATAAAACCCTTCATATCATCTCCGATAACCTCCGCCATACAACTGGAAAACATGGCAATTATCGACGGTTTGTAGGTAGCATAGGAATTTCTCAATCCTTCGATCAAGTTGGCCTGACCACCGAACACGGCGGAGTCCTCCGTCATCGAGTCGGATACCAACGGAACAGGCTCCCTCAAATGCCGAGTCAGGCAAGCACGGAAATAGGCGGCACATCCCTGGGATCCGTGGACAAAGGGCAGGCATCCCTCAATTCCCAAAGCGCAGAGCATCGCTCCATAGGGCTGGCAGGCTCTGGGCGGGTTGATGACCAAGGCTTCCCTGGCAAAGTTCTTATCTTTATATTCTTCTGTGGCCATCCAATCTAACACAGGATGGGAGCAATTATTTTCCTTGCTCATCAGCACACACCTCCTTCTCTTTTTGCCATGGCGCTTTTATAAGTCCCCAGGTCGGGCTGTTGATCGCAATGTCCATATCCCGGGCGAAGATGGGAAAGCCGTCATAGCCATGGTACGGTCCCGAGTAATCCCAGGAGTGCATTTGACGGAAGGGAACGCCCTGTTTTTGAAAGACGTATTTTTCCTTAACCCCTGAGCCAACTAGGTCGGGTCGCATCCGATTCACCAGTTCATCTAACTCATGTTCAGTGGCGTCATCATAGATAACGGTCCCGTCTTTGACCTCGGGGAAGGTCCTGTCATAGTCATCCTTATGGGCAAATTCGTAACCCGTGCCAATGACTTCCATACCCAGATCCTCATAGGCCCCGATGACGTGGCGTGGACGCAAACCGCCGATAAACAGCATCACCTTTTTGCCATCCAAGCGGGGACGGTATTTATCGATAACTGCCTGCATCGTCGCCTCGTATTTGGCGATAACCTCTTCCCCCTTTTGTTGGATAGTTTCGTCAAAGTGGGCGGCGATTTTGCGAATGGACTCCCTGATCTTGGTCGGACCGAAGAAGTTGAATTCCAACCAGGGAATACCGTAGGTCTCTTCCATGTGCTTGCAAATATAGTTCATACTGCGATAACAGTGGATCAGATTCAGCTTGACCTGATGGGCAGCCATCATCCCTTCAACGGTACCATCGCCCGTCCAGACATTGCGGACATTCAGCCCCATCTCTTCGAGAATTTTTTTGGAAGCCCAGGCGTCTCCGCCAATGTTGTAGTCACCAATGAGGGATATATCATATGGTCCTACCTCCTCAGGGCGCTCCGCTTTCCCCAGCAGATGATCTCTAACTGCATCGTTGGCGATATGATGACCTAGAGATTGGCTGATGCCGCGGAAGCCCTCACAGCGAACCGGGACAATGGGCAACTCCAGTTCTTTGTTCATCTTCTTGGCTACGCCCTCGATGTCATCCCCGATCAAACCGACCGGACACTCGGAACAGATAGAATATCCTTTTACTTCGGGAAATAATCCGTTTGCTTCCCGCAGGAGCTTTTCCAGTTTCTTATCGCCGCCGTAAACGATGTCGCCTTCAGAAAAATCAGAGGTGAACATCATTGACGAAAAATTGTCAACACCTACTGTGCCCTTGGTTAGGTTACGCCGAGCTCCCCAGGAGTAATAACCGCAACCTATCGGACCATGGGAAATATGGATCATATCCTTGATAGGTCCCCACACAACGCCTTTGGCGCCGGCATAGGCGCAACCGCGGGCTGTCATCAACCCAGGAATGCATTTAACGTTGGACTTGATGGCACAGGTAGAGCACTCTTCCTTGACAGCAATGTGCTTGGCTCTCAGCTTTCTGGCCTTTTCCGGATAAACAGACAATATTTCTTCGACCATTGAAGCGCTAGGTTTTTCTCCTGCAGCGCTATGTTTTTTTTCCACCGCGGTCACCTCCAATTAGCAATGCTAATTTTTTTATTAATGGTAACTATTTAGGAGTCAGAATGAGAGAACGGTTTACCGTCTCGCAATAGTCTAGGTTCTGACTACTGAATACCTAAATACTCTGGTATACTACCCCAGCTTGGCTGCTGCGGTCGCTTCGTCTTCTAAGATACCAAACTCCATAAGCAGTTCTTCCAGTTCATCCATCGTCAACGGCTTAGGTATAACCATATTCTTGTTTTCATCAATTTTTTTAGCTAAAGCACGGTACTCATCTGCTTGACAATGTTCGGGATTGTACTCGATAACGGTCATGCGGCGAAGTTCGGCCCGCTGAACTTCGTTATGGCGGGGTAGGAAGTGAATCATTTGAGTGCCCAATTTTTTGGCGAGTGCATCAATTAACTCATACTCTTTGTCAGTGTTTCGGCTATTGCAAATCAGGCCTCCCAAGCGAACACTGCCGGAAGTAGCGTATTTCAGAATTCCTTTAGCAATATTGTTGGCCGCATACATAGCCATCATCTCTCCGGAACAAACAATGTATATTTCCTGGGCTTTATTCTCCCGGATCGGCATGGCAAAACCGCCACACACTACGTCACCTAATACGTCATAAAACACGTAATCCAAATCCGGGGTATAGGCGCCTTGTTCTTCCAAAAAGTTGATGGCGGTGATAACACCGCGTCCGGCGCAACCGACGCCAGGCTCAGGGCCGCCCGATTCGGCGCAGCGAATGCCGCCATATCCTGTTACCAACACGTCCTCAAGTTCCAAGTCTTCCACCGTACCTTTTTCCCTTGCCAAATCCATAACGGTGTTCTGAGCTTTGGAATGCAGAATAAGTCTCGTGGAGTCAGCTTTGGGGTCACAGCCGACGATCATGACCTTTTTACCCATTTCGGCCAGAGCCGACACTGTATTTTGAGTGGTGGTGGACTTACCGATACCACCTTTACCATAAATAGCGATTTGACGCATAAGATCACTCCTCACTTCTCTCTACCTCATCATAATTATTTCTAAGAAACAGCCCGGGGACCGTCTTCGCCGGTTCTGACCCGCACCACTTCTTCCAAGGGGCAAACAAAGATCTTTCCATCACCAATGTGTCCTGTTTTATTGGCCTTGATTAAGGCATCCACAGCCTTTTCAACTTCGTTATCCTGCACGGCCAGGGTCAACATCCGTTTGGGTATCCATTTCATTGCGGCTTCCGGCACCGGAGTTTCATGTTTTAACAACGGGTTCAGGTGGGGGTCCACTTCAGCAGCCCAGCCACCTACGCCCTTTTGCTTACCCCGACCTTCAACGCTCTGAATTGTAAGAGCGTTGAAACCCGCATCTTCCAGCGCCTTTTTGGAGGCCGGAACCTGATGCCGCCTCACAAAGGCGATAATTTCTTTCATCTGTCATCGCTCCTTTATAGTCCAGCTTCGCCGGTTCGTACCGTATAAGCAGCCTCCACGGCTGAGACGAAGATTTTTCCGTCACCAATGTTACCCGTCTTACCAGTGTTTATAATAATATCCACGGCTTTATCAACAGCATCGTCTTGAAGAACCATGAGCAGCATGACCTTGGGAAACTCGTCATAGCGAATGTCACCAACTTGTAACCCCTTAGTCTTACCCCGGCCAAATACGTGCATCTTGGTCATGGACACAATTCCGGCCTCAGCTAATTTCTCAGCAATAACTTCACTCTTTTCAGGTCTAATAATGGCTCGTATCATTTTCATGCAAATTTCCTCCTCTTTACTCACTTGAACCAATTCGGTCTTTGTTCCACTTGCGTACTAGCCCCTAATCGCTCACGCATTCCGGTGCTGTACATCACCTCCTTAAATATTTAAAAGCCAAAAGGACCTACGGCACGTAATGCCGCAAGCCCCTTTGCTTGCAGGTCTATTTTAAAATAGACCTCTAACTTCATTTATGCTGCTTCCTTTGTCTATTGCACATTACTATCCAACAAGAAAGGGGCTTACAAACGTTATGTGTTCGTAAGCCCCATCGCTTTTGTTGTTTAAGTTGGTTTGAGTTTACCATACTACTTTTTACTGTGCAATAGTCAGGCTAATATTCGCAAAATTTCTATTGTACGTTTTTTTGATTTTTTAGTTCATGCCTAACTTATATCCTAAGCTATTTTATTTTTATATTTAGGCTGTTTCATATTCTTAGTCTGGCTTATCTATTGGACTTCAAGGTTATTACCTTATTTTATTGCGCCGCATAACTACTCTAACCAAAACTATATCTGCAGCAATATAATATAAAAATTTGCCAAGTGACCTACAAAATATTATACGTATAATATTTTGTAGGTCACTGTTATATACCGCGAAGTCTGTGTCATACGTGATGGGCAATAAGACATCTGTCATGTCTACCCCCTTTAAGTAGAAATCACAGCATAATTTCTATGATTTCTACTTAAAGGGGTTCTAGTCAGCTTGCGGTCTCATGTTATTCCGGTTTTATAATTGACCGCTACAATTTAGGACATCGTGAATTTTGTGTTTAACCATGTTCTTAATCGCTTCTCTGGCTGGTTTGAGATATTGGCGCGGATCAAAATCCGAAGGGTTTTTGGCAAGGTGCTCGCGAATAGAAGCCGTCATCGCCAATCTCAAGTCGGTATCGATATTGATTTTACATACCCCCATGGTACCAGCTTTATACAACATATGTTCTGGTACTCCTTGAGCTCCTTTTATTTGACCACCATGCTCGTTACATTTAGCAACAAATTCCGGGAGAACGGTAGATGCACCATGCAAAACGAGAGGAAATCCTGGTAAAAGCAAGGCAATTTTGGCAAGACGATCAAAGTCGAGCTGTGGATCTCCTTTAAATTTATAAGCACCATGGCTGGTTCCAATCGCGATTGCCAGAGAATCTACGCCGGTACGCTGCACAAATTCAACGGCTTGGTCGGGATTGGTATACGTAGCGTCTTTGGCGTTTACGTTTACAGCGTCTTCCACACCGGCCAAACGGCCCAATTCCCCTTCAACCGTTACACCGTGGGCGTGAGCATATTCTACAACTTTCTTGGTCAAAGCAATATTCTCCTCAAAAGGAAACTTTGAACCGTCAATCATAACCGAGGTAAATCCTCCGTCGACACAAGCCTTGCAAATTTCGAAGTCTTCACCATGATCTAAATGTAGACAAATAGGGAGTCCTGTGTCTTCTACCGCCGCTTCAATCAGTTTGATGAGGTAAATATGCTTCGCGTACTTTCGGGCCCCCGCCGATACTTGCAGAATAAGGGGAGCTTCTTCTTCTTTGGCAGCATCCACAATTCCCTGGATAATTTCCATGTTATTCACGTTGAATGCGCCAACGGCGTACTTGCCATAAGCTTTTTTGAACATTTCGGTTGATGAAACTAAGGGCATCTAAATCCCTCCTGCTAATTTTTTCCCGCAAAATCATCGTCCATGGCTTACAATTATTCCCGAACAATCTTGAGGTTTAAGTCTACTGTTCTTTCTAGAGTAAATCACTTCCTGCTTGTATTTGCATTTTTTTTAAAAAGTCCCCCAATGTGACGTTTCTATTTTGCCCTAAAACTAGTCAATTTGCTATCCTGCTTTCTTTTTGGTAAGTATTTTTAGTTTAGACGATACCTAATAATTGTTTCCTGATGTGAATTTCTAACCTAGAATTGCCCTGCATACATAGGTAAATACCCCCGGAAATATCCGGGGGTATTTACCTATGTATCGGGAGAGAGCCCGTAATGATCTACGCTACAGCCAATGCAGATCCCTACATACCTATACGCAATCTTTCGACTACGCACAAGCATTACAAAACCTACACCAGCCTTTGCTCGACTGCCGAAGATCCCTTAGAAACCTACTGCAATCTCTCGACTGCAGTAGACCTCCAGCAAAACGCCTGCGGAACCCCCGACAATCTTAGCTCGACCATCGCACATCCCTTTTGACCACACGACAACCGTTGGGCTGCCGTACAGCCTTACAAGACATACGACGATCTGCCCGCCGACTAACGCTAAGCCAGTAACTGACCTAACGCCAATCTTTGGCCGACTAATACAGAGCCTCAAAAGACCCTGCACCAATCTTGGCTCGACCATTACGAACCCTTTCCGTTTATTATTGTATCCATTGTTTTGTTTATTATACGGCAAAAGACTTTTTTACAGAAAATTAATTAAAATTCCTCTGCATTCTATATCCCGACTTCTTTTATCTCCACATGAAATTGCTGCCCATTAATACTCATCTGATATTTTTTGGAACCACATTCCGGTAAACAAGCCCCGTCGAGCGATTGTTGCCATCTAAGCAGTGCTTGTTCCATATCACCTAAGATAGAATGCGCCTCATCAAGGCTGATCCCATGAAAACAGATTGTATCCCCTGGTTTTGCCTGTGCCAGTTTACCAAGATCACTGGAAATAACGGTGGCGATTTTTGTATATCCCCCGATGGTCTGCCTATCAGCTAACATAATAATCGGCAATCCATCTCCGGGTATCTGTACGGATCCCGGCGCAATACCATCAGATATAATATCAGCCTGATCAGCGTGTTTTATTTTAGCACCCTCCAGCCTGTAGCCCATGCGGTCAGCCTGATCTGTTAGTTTATAAGTCTCGCTTAAAAAGGCTCCGACGCTTTCCGATGGAAAAAAATCCATCTGGGGACCAAGGATTACACGAGCCTCGATATGAGCTCGGTATGCAGGAAGCAGCGCTGCGGGAACTTGTGTTCCAGGCGCTATTTGCCGAGCAGCGCTTCCTACTGTTTCTAAGTAGTCCTCCGTTTTTAACAGTCTGCCATCCAGCCCACCCAGTCTCCCCCGTAGATAAGTGGATCGGCTGCCCATAACGACTGGCACATCAATGCCGCCTGCCACAGTAATATACGCCCGACATCCGCGGCGTAGCCCGGCGAAGGTCAGATAGTCGCCTCTCTCTACCGCCACCGTCTCCCACATGGGAAAAGGTTGACCGTTAAGCTGCGGCGTTATATCGCCCCCGGTAATAGCAATCAGTGTCTGCTCCAGGATCCGTAAGGTTGGACCTGTTATTGTTACTTCCAGTCCCGCAGCACAGTCATGATTGCCCACGAGGCGGTTACCGAGCCGCAGGGCATATAAATCCATCGCACCTGATACCGGCACGCCGTATTGCTGGAAACCCCAGCGCCCTAAATCCTGCACTGTCGTTAAGAAGCCTGGTTCTATTACTTGGAATACAACCATGGTACACCTCTATTAATTTAGTAATTACCAATTACTGCTTTCTGCTTACTGACGATATACTATCGGTTTATATTGTCCTGCTGCAATTTGTTCGACAATCAGCCTATACTCAGTATCGCAAATTTGCCTAAAACGCAGATAGTCGCCGGGCTGCAGAAGTGTTGGCGGCACTACGTTAGGATTGAACAGGATTAATGGTGTGCGTCCGATTAACTGCCAGCCTCCTGGACTTGCGATTGGGTAAATGCCAGTTTGCTTTCCGGCTATCCCCACACTGCCTGCGGGGATTACGGAACGGGGAATAGCACGTCGGGGGGTGGCGATTATTTCCGGTAATCCACCCAGATAGGGAAAACCGGGCGTAAACCCCAGCATATATATTAAATAATTGGTCTCAGAATGTACTGCAATAACTTCCTCCATGGTTAGACAGCAATGTTCAGCTACCGTCGCCAAGTCAGGGCCAAAATCACCACCGTAGACCGTTGGAATTTCAACAACTCGTGCTTTTGGTAACGAAAACCCATTTAACCCAGCTTCAATTCTCTTCAATTCTGCATGAAGCCTTGTCCAGGTAATGATTAGAGGATCATAGTAGACCATCAGAGAACGGTAAGTCGGCACCACTTCAGTCACGCCTGCAACGGGATTTTCCATCAGCGTCGTTTTCATAGCAAGTATCTTAGTATGAATTTTTTCGCTAATCGCATTCCCAAACTCAATAATCATTGCCCGGTCCCCTGCCGGAAGGTAACGCGCCTTTATATATAATTCATTATGCATAGTTTCCCCCACTATGGGTTATTTGAGAATTTGGCTCATCGGTATAACACAGATGCCGGCCTGCACGATAGCAGCTTTGATTACCCGAGCCATCTCCACCGCAACCGGCGTATCGCCATGCAAACAGACCGTATCCGCGCAAACAGGGATGGACCCTCCTGGGTAAGTCATAAGCCTACCATGTTTTAATATCCCTACAATCCGTTGTGCAGCCTCCTGAGGATCATGGATGATTGCACCGGGCTGCCCTCTTGAGATTAGTGTTCCATCACAATTGTAACCCCGGTCGGCAAAAATCTCATTGGCAGCACGAAGCCCTACGCGGTGTGCAGCTTCAATTAGCTCCGACCCAGCAAGTCCAACTAAGATTAAATTACCATCCACCGTGGCCACTCCCTCCGCAATAGCCGTAGCAAGTTTTCCGTCTACCGCCGCCATATTATAAAGGGCACCATGGGGTTTAACATGCTGCAAACGTATCCCCCCGGCGGTAGCGAAAGCCTGTAGTGCACCCAGCTGATAAATAACATAATTCTTAATTTCAGTCGGTGAGAGCGCCATCTCCCGTCTGCCAAATCCCGTCAGATCGGGAAACCCCGGATGAACCCCGACTGCCACGCCATATTCGCCGGCCATTCTTAATGTCTGTGCCATCACCATCGGGTCACCAGCATGCATGCCACAAGCGATGTTACATGAACTGACCTGCTGTAATAGCTCCCTGTCAAAACCCAGTGTATACGCCCCAAATCCTTCGCCGATATCCGCGTTTAAATCTATCCGTTTTTCCATCATCCACCTCTGGTAACCTAATTACTATAATTATATCAAAATATTCCCCGTTGCGTCTTTGCGTCGTGGTGTTAAAATCCGTTCTCTTCGTAGAAATAAACAAAACGAATGCCCCAGGTTCATCACCCGAAGGCATCCGCATATATGAAAAGAGCCCGCAATGATCTACGCTACAGCCAATGCAGATCCCTACATACCTATACGCAATCTTTCGACTACGCACAAGCATTACAAAACCTACACCAGCCTTTGCTCGACTGCCGAAGATCCCTTAGAAACCTACTGCAATCTCTCGACTGCAGTAGACCTCCAGCAAAACGCCTGCGGAACCCCCGACAATCTTAGCTCGACCATCGCACATCCCTTTTGACCACACGACAACCGTTGGGCTGCCGTACAGCCTTACAAGACATACGACGATCTGCCCGCCGACTAACGCTAAGCCAGTAACTGACCTAACGCCAATCTTTGGCCGACTAATACAGAGCCTCAAAAGACCCTGCACCAATCTTGGCTCGACCATTACGAACCCTTTCCGTTTATTATTGTATCCCCTTGTTTACTTTTTACTCCTGGAAAATTTAACATCTTGTGATCAGTGTTGAAGTGTGCCGCCAGCAGTTGATGTCCGCTGGTTTTTGGTCAGCTTACGCAACTGCGATTCTAGATTATCAATACCTTGTACGATCGTCTTGTGCCGCTCTGATGCCTTCTCCGAGCTATTCTCTGTGCTTTCGATGGCTACTTCGCTAGGTCCTAAAAACTTGATCTTGAGAAGAGCCTTTGTGGCAACCTGATCCAGTACGGGAATTTTGCCGTATTCGTATTCCAATATATTATTTAGCAAAAGGGATTTATACATCATAAATCCGTCTTCCTGATTTGCAGAAGCCCCAATCAATTTCTCCTTGGTTATCACGTACACTTGATGGGCTGGATCGCCGTCGCCCGGTGGGATTTCCGCAAAGGCTAATGGTTCTTGTCCTTTGAGGACCTCTATCCGCATAAAGGAGCCGATAGACCCCATACTTTCTAAAATTTCGTTAAATTTCACCTTATCCATGTTCCGCCTCCTTTTGCTTATTGTCTGCCATAATTGAATTAACCATACAAAATTCTCAAATTGATCAATAAGGAAGTCCGCTTTAAATGTTACCCGAGGAAATAATTAACCGCCAAGAACGCCAAGGACGCCAAGCGCTTATTGCTAATTTCTATAATGCAAAATTATATATTTAAACACGCAGTCCACTATTATTTTCACATAAGCTCTAACAATTAATATATCCTTCTGTTTTCTTGGCGTTTTTGGCGTCCTTGGCGGTTAGGCAAAAAAACAGCTGCCTCGCCTATTGGCAAAGCAGCTATTAAATATTCTTATGTGCTCAGATTATGATTTTATCCGCTAATACTTGTACAAAGCAATCCATTTCCTCATCTGATCCGATCGTTACCCGCAAATAGTTCTCGATCCTGGGCTTCTTGAAATATCTAGTGAGAATGGTCTTTTCTCTCAATCGCTCGTAAAGGATGCTTGCATGAACAGTAGGATGGCTGATAAATATAAAGTTAGCCAGGGATGGTATGACCTTAAAGCCTAGCTCCTCTAATTTCAATACCGTTCTTTCCCTTGTAGCAATAATCTTGCTTCTGGTCTCCTGGAAATAAGCATCATCCTTGATTGCTTCCACCGCTCCAGCCAGAGCGAGACGATCAAGCGTATACGAATTGAAGGAATTTTTAACCCGTTCAAGTCCCTCAATTAGATCTTCATGCCCAAGGGCGAAGCCTACACGCAGACCGGCCAAGGAGCGGGATTTAGACATGGTTTGGATCACTAACAGGTTGGGGTAGCTTTGGATTAGGTTCACTACGGATTCGCCCCCGAAATCGATGTAAGCTTCATCGACGATTACAACCTTATCAGTATTATGCTGCAAGATCGCTTCGATGGAGGCGACTGGGGTAAATCTGCCAGTCGGAGCATTGGGATTAGGAAAAATAATGCCCCCGTTATTTTTGAAAAACCCTTCCACAGGCATGTTAAATTCGTCATCTAAATTTACCAGCTCGTAATCAATATTAAAAAGAGCCGCATATACCGGATAAAAGCTATATGTAATATCAGGAAACAAAATGGGCATACCAGGATTAAAAAAAGCCATAAAGGCAAAGGCCAATATTTCATCAGAACCATTTCCTGCAAAAACATGCTCTTTGCTCAGGTTGTAATAGTCACCGATCGCTGTTCTTAGAGCATCACAAGTGGGACTGGGATAAAGTCGCAAGCTATCGTTGGCCGTATCTTTAAAAATCTCGATCACCTTGGGAGAAGGAGGGTAAGGATTTTCATTGGTATTTAACTTGATATACTGTCTGATACTGGGCTGCTCCCCCGGCACATATGGTTCGATATTGCTGATCATACTACTCCAAAATTTACTCATTTATTTCTCCCCTTGCTGTTAATCTCTGATCATGTCCAATATTAGGCATTTGATTTAATGTACTCATAATTTTTACCCCTAATACCACCAAAACAACATTGTTTATTTTTTTATTATACCATAATTTCCAGCATTCAAAATATTTCACTTTTCTATCATGATTTTTGCAAACCTGCGCTGATTTTTGCCGCAAGGATCGGTGAAATCCCAGGCACTTTAGCCAGTTCGTCCAGACTGGCTTTCTTAATGCTGTCAATGTTACCAAAATATTCGTAAAGCGCTTTTCGGCGTTTGGGACCAATTCCTTCAATTTCATCAAGCAGCGAAGCTAGATTTCGTTTGCGCCGCAGTTGACGATGGTAAGTGACCGCGAAGCGGTGCGCCTCATCCCGAATGCGTTGCACAAGATACAGGGCAGCACAATGACGCGGCAATATGATCGGCTCTGGATTTCCCTCTACAAACAAATGCTCAAATTCCTTCGCCAGGCCGTATGTGGGAATATCCGCAAGGCCCAGGCGATGGAGTATTTCACGGGCCGCATGGAGCTGTCCTTTACCGCCATCGATGATGATCAGGTCCGGCATAGGCGTTCGCATTTCCTTATAGCGTCGGTATACCGCTTCCTGCATAGTGGCATAGTCATCGGCTCCTTCAACTGTCTTAACTTTGAATCGCCGATAATCATCCTTTTTGGGCTTTCCACCTTCAAAAACTACCACCGAAGAAACAGGATCCGCACCTTGAATATTTGAGTTGTCAAAACATTCGATGCGCAAAGGTTCCCTCGCTAACCCCAGATAAGTTTGTAATTCCCGTACAGCACCCATGGTTTGGGACTCATGGTGTTCCAAACGGGCATGCTGTTGTTCTAAAACCTCTTGGGCGTTTTCTGTCGCCATCCCAACCAGTTCCCGCTTTGTGCCCCGCTTGGGGATCTGCAGGCTTACTTTAGTTCCCCGGCGTTCCGCCAACCATTGGCTAATCAGTTCATCATCGTCGATATCCATCGGCAACAGGATTTCTTTGGGAATGAAGGCCGCCCGCATATAATACTGTTTGATAAACCCAGTCAACACTTCCCGGTCCGTCGCATCCTCTTCACCCTCCAGCAAAAAGTGGTCCCGCCCGGTCAATTTTCCACTCCGGATAAAAAAAACCTGGATACACGCGCCAAGATGACTTCTCCCCATACCAATCGCATCTTGATCACTGGCATCGGGTACAATAATATTTTGCTTTTCAACAACCTTTTCAATGGCCCTTATTTGATCCCGGAATTTAGCCGCATGCTCGTAATTAGTATTTTCCGAAGCTTCCAACATACGCTGACGCAGTCTTTTTACCAAATCATCCTGGCGTCCTTCCAAAAACAAGCAGATTTCTTTAATCATCTGATGATAGGAGGTTTGATCAACCTTGTCGTCGCATGGAGCCAGGCACCTTTTGATATGGTAGTTAAGACAAGGACGCCCAGTATCCTCCCCAATTTTTCGTTTACAAGTACGTAAGGGAAACAGTTTCTTCAACAAGCGTAAGGTTTCATAAACTGCGCCAACACTGGTGTATGGTCCAAAATAGCGTGCACCGTCTTTTTTAATTTGCCGCGCGATCGTAATCCGAGGGAAATTTTCTTGTACATCAATACGTAAATAGGGATATTGTTTATCATCGCGCAGACGAATATTATACTTGGGATGATGTTTCTTAATCAGATTGGATTCCAAAATCAATGCTTCTAATTCAGACCCGGTAATAATGGTCTCCATATCCACAATCTGTTCAACCATTATTTTAACCTTTAGGGCATGATTTCGTGTGTTTTGAAAATATGATCGTACCCTGTTTTTAAGATTTATGGCCTTACCAACATAAATAATACGGCCAAGTTCATCTCTAAACATGTATACTCCTGGCCTGTCCGGCAGGTGCTTTAGTATCTCTTCCAGTTCTTTGGTCATATTCAACTCCCCCGGAAATCTTTTTACATCTTCATATTAGCATTGTATACACACTCAAACCAGCTTGAATTTTTATGCAATACAGGTTATACTATTAGATATTAGTACCAGGTCTTAATAGGACTTGAGTAAACTAATTATGCAAATGGAGGTTTATACAATGTTTAAACGTGTACTCATTGCCAATCGTGGCGAGATTGCCGTGAGAATAATCCGGGCCTGTCAGGAACTAGGCATTGAATCCGTCGCAGTATATTCCGACGTTGACGTTGACGCACTGCATGTCAGATTAGCTGATTACGCATGCCGTATTGGCCCTGCCGAAGCCCCTGAAAGCTACTTAAATGGTCCCTCGATCATCGCCGCAGCTGTAGCTGCTGAAGCCGATGCCATTCATCCCGGTTATGGGTTCTTATCCGAAAACGCTGAATTTGCTGAAGCAGTGAGAAGTGCTGGTATCGTTTTTATCGGCCCACTGCCTGAAACCATCCGTATGGTTGGCAATAAAGATGCAGCTCGTGATGCAATGCAGCGGGCGGGTTTGCCCATGATTATAGGTAGTGCTCCAATTATGGACATCGCCGACGTCCCCCACTTGGCCGAACCCATCGGCTATCCGGTGATTGCAAAGCCGATCTCCGGCGGAGGCGGCAAAGGTATGTTCGTTGCCCATAGCGAGGAAGAGCTGCTACAAAAAATGGAACTAACGCCTTTTACCCCTGGCAGCATCTATCTCGAACGTTATGTTTCCGACGCCCGGCATATCGAAATTCAAATTATGGCGGATAACTACGGTCATATCATCCACCTAGGTGAACGCGAGTGTTCCCTACAACGCCGAAACCAAAAGATATTAGAAGAAGCTCCTTCCAGCGCCTTAACCACAGAAATGCGTCAAAAAGTTGGTTCTTTGGCCATCCTGGCCGCCAAAAGCGTTAACTATACCAACATCGGCACCGTGGAATTCCTCATGGATAAGAAAAATAGGGAATTTTATTTCATGGAGATAAATCCTCGTATTCAAGTGGAACATGGCATCACCGAAATTATCACTCGCATGGACATCGTCAGAAAACAGATCAGGATTGCCGCGGGTGAACCGTTGAACGTCAAGCAGGAGAATATCCGGTATAACGGTCATGCTATTGAATGCCGTATCAATGCCGAAGACCCGGAACTAAACTTCATGCCCTGTCCCGGCACCATCGATTTTTATCATCAGCCCGGTGGACCCAATGTGCGGGTTGATAGCGGTGTTTGTTGCGGCTCAACCGTGCAGCCCTATTACGACTCTCTAATCGCCAAAATAATCGTACACGGTCGGACCCGCGGAGACGCCATTCGGATTATGAAGCGGGCGTTGGCCGAGTATCGGATTTCCGGTGTTAAATCCACCGTCGACCTGCACCGCCGAGTGCTCAGCGATCCTAGTTTCTGCAGTGGTAATTTCAGCACCCAGTTTGTGCAAAATTTCTTAAAATAGTCTATAGTATCACAGCGCGAGCTTCCTCGCGCTGTTTTCTTTTTCTGCATTTTAGTTGAAGTACTGAAAGGACATTTTTACACCACGACGCAAAGAAAAAATTTGTTTCCTTTTTCCTGCAGTACTTTACCCCACCGTTAGCAGTTCGCAGTGCTGTTGTTTGCGTAATACCGGGCCCAGGAACTGGCCTGTATAGGATTTTTTTACGGTGGCAATTTCCTCCGGTGTACCTTCTGCGATAATCGTGCCGCCCCCTTTACCGCCTTCGGGGCCCAAGTCGATAACATAGTCAGCTGTTTTAATAACATCCAAGTTGTGTTCAATAACAATCACGGTGTCGCCACCCTCTACCAGCCGCTGAAGCACCTCTAATAAACGGTGAATATCCGCAGTATGCAGCCCGGTTGTAGGTTCGTCAAGGATATAGAGCGTCTTCCCGGTAGACCTTCGGGCCAGTTCAGTCGCCAGCTTTACGCGCTGAGCCTCACCACCTGATAAGGTCGTCGCCGGTTGTCCCAGTTTGATATAGCCAAGCCCCACGTCCTGTAAGGTTTGTATCTTCCGATGAATGCGCGGCACGTTTTGAAAAAACTCCACCGCTTCATCCACTATCATATCCAAGACTTGAGCAATATTCTTCCCTTTATAACGCACCTCCAGTGTTTCCCGATTGTACCGCTGTCCTTTACATATTTCGCAGGGTACATAAACATCGGATAAAAAGTGCATCTCAATCTTAATAATCCCGTCTCCTTGGCAAGCTTCACAGCGCCCCCCTTTGACGTTGAAACTGAAGCGTCCCGGTTTATAGCCTCGTATTTTAGCTTCCTGTGTATGGGTGAATAATTCTCGTATATCACCAAATACCCCTGTGTAGGTGGCCGGGTTAGACCTAGGCGTCCGCCCAATTGGAGCTTGGTCAATGTCAATTATTTTATCGACATATTCAGTACCGCTAAGAAATTTATGATCCCCGGGCCTGATACGGCCTCCGTGAAGCTTTTGAGCAAGGCCTTTATATAGTATCTCGTTGACCAAAGTACTTTTACCCGAGCCGGATACCCCTGTTACGGCGGTAAAGACTCCCATGGGGAAACGTACATCAATGTTTCTGAGATTGTTTTCCTTGGCCCCCTGTACCTCGACCCATTTTCCATTCGGACTACGACGCCCGATAGGCACAGGAATCTGTTTATGTCCACATAAATATTGGCCGGTGATTGATCTCTCACAAGCCTTGATCATCTCAATTGATCCGCTTGCTACTATCTCACCGCCATGCACACCTGCTGCAGGACCGATATCAATGATATGATCAGCAGCATACATCGTATCTTCATCGTGTTCTACCACCAGTAACGTATTACCTAAATCCCGCAAGCCTTTCAATGTATCCAGCAAACGGGCATTATCACGTTGATGCAGCCCAATACTAGGTTCATCGAGAATATATAACACACCAACCAGACCCGAACCAATTTGCGTGGCCAGGCGAATACGCTGGGCTTCGCCTCCGGACAATGTACCAGCCGCCCGATCTAAGGTAAGGTATTCCAGTCCTACATTGATCAGAAAACCCAGCCGTGCACTTATTTCTTTGAAGATCTGATGCCCAATCAGTTTCTCGCGATCCGTCAAATGCAGTTCGGCAAAAAAGCTTTGCGCTTCCTCCACGGTCATCCGGGTGATGTCCCAAATTGACTTTTGGCCTACTTTGATCGCCAGACTTTCCGGTTTCAGGCGTGCACCCTTACAATCAGGGCAGGGGTTGCTGGTCATGTATTCTTCGAATTCCTCCCGCATCGTGTCCGATTGGGTTTCCTTGTACCTCCGTTCCAGATTACGGATGACACCTTCGAATTCATGATGGTAATTCTTGATTTGACCATACATATTTTCGTAAGTGAAATGCAGTTTTTCACCCTTTGAACCATATAGAATTACCTGCTGCTGCTCAGGGGTCAAATCCTCCCATATATCGGTCAATTCAAACCCGTAGTGTTTCCCTACAGATTCAAGTAGTTGATAGTAGTATCCGGCAGTAGACCGCCCCCATGGTACGATCGCACCATCGAGCAGTGTTTTATGGGGATCCGGTACCACCAAACGCGGATCAATCTCGGCATTCGTGCCCAGACCGCTGCAGGTGGAGCATGCACCATAGGGGCTATTGAAAGAAAACATCCGTGGAGCGATTTCCGGTAGACTAATGCCACATGCAATGCAGGCAAAATTTTCGCTGAATAACATCTCTCCCTGGCCACCAACATCAACGGAGACAATCCCCTCCCCTAAGGACAGTGCCGTTTCCAGCGATTCGGCCAACCGCCCGCTAACTCCATCCCGAATCACGATACGATCTACAACCACTTCAATCATATGCTTCTTATTTTTATCTAATTGCAACTCATCAGCAATATCATGTACTTCGCCATTAACCCGGATACGGATATACCCTTGTTTACGTATATCCTCCAGCAGCTTATGATGCTCGCCTTTTCGCCCCCGCACGATTGGTGCAAGAATCTGCAATTTTGCACCTTCACCTAGGGCTATTAGTTGATCCACCATCTGCTCGACCGTTTGTTGGCTAATCAGCTTGCTGCATTTAGGGCAATGGGGCTGGCCGACACGGGCAAACAGTAAGCGTAAATAATCGTAAATCTCTGTCACGGTACCAACCGTGGAACGGGGATTACGGCTGGTCGTTTTTTGATCAATGGAAATAGCGGGAGATAATCCCTCAATATAATCCACATCCGGCTTGTCCATCTGCCCAAGAAACTGACGCGCATACGCGGAAAGGGACTCCACATAGCGGCGCTGCCCTTCGGCATAAATAGTGTCAAAAGCCAAAGAAGACTTACCGGATCCGCTCAGACCTGTCAACACAACAAATTGATCACGCGGAATCTCCACATCTATATTTTTCAAATTATGCTGTCTGGCACCTTTTACAACAATCTTATTTTTCACGATAGTACTCCTTATTTTAAACACTAATTATATTAACTAATTTATTAACCGCGGGGACGCGGAGGATGCGGAGAAAAATTTTATTTAATATCCTTCGCGTCTCCCGCTCGTCAGCGTTATAGCTTATTGCACTTCGATAACGAATCTATTTTAACCTATTAGACCTTATCTCTAATAGTTATTACCCTCCGCGCTCCCCGCGCCCCCGCGGTTTATACTTATTTACGCGCCTTACGCTTGGTTGCTGTTTTTGTTTTCGGTTCATCAGCTAGGTGCTGGCGTAATTGACTGAGCATATCCCGCAGTTCAACAGCCCGCTCAAATTCCAGCATCTTTGCGGCATGTTTCATCTCTTTATCCAAATTATAAATCATATCCTGCGCTTCTTCACGACTTAAACCAGCAAGATTGTTCTTAGCGTCGTAAGGTATCGCAGTTTCAGCTACCTTTGTAGTTTCAATAAGTTCCTTGACGGTCTTGCGGATGGTCTCTGGCGTAATACCATGCAGTTCATTGTAGGCTTGCTGAAAGCTCCTCCGGCGATCTGTCTCGCCGATAGCCCTTTTCATAGAATCAGTCATGCGATCAGCATACATAATTACTCTCCCGTCAACATTTCGGGCTGCGCGGCCAATAGTTTGCACCAGCGATGTCTCCGACCGTAGAAACCCTTCTTTATCCGCATCAAGAATAGCTACCAGTGATACCTCCGGCAAATCAAGCCCTTCCCGCAGGAGATTGATTCCGACCAGTACATCAAATACGCCTGCCCGTAAATCGCGAATAATCTCAACCCGCTCCATTGTATGGATATCCGAATGCAAGTATCTTACACGGATACCCATTTCTTTGAGGTATTCCGTTAAATCCTCGGCCATTTTTTTTGTCAAAGTAGTTACTAATATCCGCTCATTTTTAGTGGCGCGGAGCTTAATCTCGCCAAGCAGGTCGTCCATCTGCCCTTTAATCGGTCGAATTTCAATCTCCGGATCTACCAGCCCTGTTGGCCGAATAATCTGTTGTACAATCTGCGAGCTTATTTTGAGTTCATGGGGTCCCGGCGTTGCAGAAACATATACAATTTGGTTGATATGCTGCTCAAATTCATTAAACTGCAAGGGTCGGTTGTCAAAAGCCGACGGCAGTCGGAAGCCATGCTCCACTAAAGCCGCTTTCCTGGACCGGTCCCCCGCGTACATCCCCCGCAATTGGGGCAGCATGACATGTGACTCATCTGCAACAATAAGAAAATCTTTCGGAAAGAAATCAAGCAACGTAAAGTTTGGCTCCCCTGGCGCCCGGCCAGTTAGATGCCTTGAATAGTTTTCAATGCCGCTACAGTAGCCTACTTCCAACATCATTTCCAGGTCGTGGCGGGTGCGCTGGCCCAAACGCTGGGCTTCCAGCAGTTTCCCATCATCCTGGAGTTCTTTCATCCGCCAGGCCAGTTCCGCTTCGATGCTAGAAATCGCTTTTTCGAGATCGGCGCGGGAGGTGACAAAGTGGGTAGCAGGATAGATGGCATAGTGTTTACGTTCGGTCAGCACCTCACCAGTTAGTACGTCAACCTCTACAATCCGGTCTATTTCATCGCCAAATAATTCTACACGGACAGCTCTTTCGCCATGTCCGGCAGGAAAGATTTCGATGACATCGCCGCGCACCCGGAATTTACCCCGCGTAAAATTAAGATCATTACGTTCATAATGTATACTCACCAGTTTACGTAAAATCGCGTCCCGTCCTTGTGTGGTTCCCTGTCGTATTGATAATACCTGGTTCTTATATTCATCTGGCGAACCTAAGCCGTAAATACAGGAAACGCTGGCTACGATAATCACATCGCGGCGCTCAAATAGAGCACTCGTCGCGGAGTGACGCAGTTTGTCAATTTCATCGTTAATTGCAGAATCCTTTTCAATATAAGTATCCGTATGTGCGATATACGCTTCAGGTTGATAATAATCATAATAGCTGACAAAATATTCAACAGCGTTGTGAGGAAAAAAATCTTTAAACTCGCTGCAAAGTTGCGCTGCCAATGTCTTATTGTGGGCGATGACCAGTGTCGGCCGCTGTACCTGCGCAATAACGTTAGCCATCGTGAAGGTTTTACCCGTTCCGGTGGCTCCTAATAACGTTTGATGTACATGTCCCTGGTTTAGCCCTTGCACAAGCTGTTCAATAGCCAGGGGTTGATCACCTGTAGGCTCATAAGGTGCGGTAAGCTTAAATTCTCCCATGCTATCACCTCGCATTATAGACTGTAGTCTGTCAAGTCTAAAAGTATAGTAAGCTAACTATATATCTAATAGGTATAGCTTATCACGCAGTATTTATACAATCAAGAACAAATGTTCGTATTTCTCTTAATTGATTTTCCATTAGTATTCATTACTGTATATCATAGCATATTTTTAAGTATTCGCACATAGCGTATAATTTGGCAGGCTGGCCTTAATCCACTAATATTTCTGTAGCACAAAAAAATGGCCGAAGGGTATACCTCCGGCCCGCCACTTATCAAACTATACAATCATGTCATGGAATCATAGTCGATTTTTGATATGTAACCTTGGTTTTCTAACAAATGGAGTACGTCATGCACCGATCGCTTATCCTCGGTCGGCAGTTGTCTGACAAAATTATGAATTTGCTCTGGAGCCACATTGTTCAAAAACGCGGCACCACCATACCTAACGAAGTATTCCTGCGGCATACCCCTCACGTCCTTCATACGTACTGCCTTGGACGTAGTATGCACAAACATCTGCATAATATACGGCTTTTAAATAATTATTATTGTCCACAGGCACCAGGAATACTTCAATCACCTACATACAGATTTTGAGCATGCTCACTTGTTAATTCGCCTGTGACTTCAATCAGACCATTGGAGCTTAGTGCTTCTGTCACCTGATATAAAGACTCTTGCTGTTCCTTTGGTAATTTGCGCACAAAGCGATTAATCTTACTGGGCGAAGCCTTTGTTCTAAAACCGACACCAGCATATTTTATATGTTTTGGCATTAGGCATCCTCCTGTGCTTTTTGAAGTTAGTATGCCCAAATCATACGAATATGTATTGCCAAGTATTCTACTAATTAACTAGCTCTGATACAAAAACAAGTTTAACTCCCATGGCTTCTAATTCCGGAATCATCACCCGGATGGCAGACACCGTATGGGGACGTATATGCCCGATTGCCACTGCATCGCCATATTGAATAGCCAGTCTTCCCGCAAACCGCAGTTCTTCTTTGATGGCGGCAACATCTGCTGTATTATCAATAAAGTGATTATTTTCTATTGTATGCACGCCCATATTTCTTGCAGTCTGATACGCAACCGATCCCGCGTTGGTACGACTATCAACAAAAAACAGCCCTTTGTCACGGATAGTCGCAAGCGCCGCTTTCATCACCAAGGAATTGGCGGTGGCCTTGGATCCTTGGTGATTGTTCACGCCAATAATTTGTGGCATAGTGCTAATTGCTTCCTCGGTTTTTTCCCGAATTTGTCCTTCATTCATCGTGGTCAAGATAGTCGATGCTTCCGATCGATCCCCTGACAGCGATTCCATCGGTAAATGCAGCAAAACTTGTTTATTATGATTAACAGCTTCACGGGCAATCGAAGCAGAGTAGGTGTGATAAGGTAATATCGCAAAGGTCATTGGTCTGTCCATCGACATCAGCTCGCTTACCCCTTCCATGGTCAGACCGAAATCATCAATAATAAGTGCTAACCGTCCCAGTGTCTGCTGTGCGGCGCGCCCCTTTTCCTGAGTTTTTCCATAATCATCCTTTAAAGCATCAGACATTCCTTTATCAACATTCTTTTCTATAGGAGGAGGGGCTACCGGTACCTCCGCGCCCACGATCAACCAAATATTATGAGTTGTGAGTGTGACTGACTCCCCTTCTAAGGTATCCACAATGCCAAAATTCATACGCAATGCAGCTTTCCCCTCAATCACATCCTCCTCCTTACTCAAAATACGCCCGCCCGCTTGCTGCACCGAATTTAAGATAGCATCCTCAATTTTTCCCATCTGGTTCTCGGTGGGAATAGACAAGGTAATATGCCGATTTTCCCACTTAATTGTTCCCTCTACCTTTGTACGAGGTGCCTCTCGTTTTACACTGTCCCCAATACCGCTCTTAAAACCGCTGCTTTTGACCGTTTTTAAAATCACGGCATCTATCTCCCGTGACGCACGGACGAAATCTATCGTGACGCCTGCCCCTGTTTTATGGACTTGATATTTATGTCCGCTATCATTTTTTAGTTCTGGCGGCCGATTTTGAAGCAACAACCATAGGCCAACAGCAATCGCGCATAAAACCAATAATGTGCTCCAAGATCCAAATCTCTTACCGTTTCTTTTGGCCATAATTAACTCCTTCTTCTGGTAGATTACTTTAATGATTCTTTCCTTCCAGCTCACAGCCCTGCTAAAGGTGAGTAAATAATGTAAAAGGCGTTGCTACTGGCAACGCCTTTTACATTATTTGATTGTTAATTGCTCAACCGCCTTCTCCAATTGCATATCTCTACCGTTCGTATTTATGACTGTAATATCCGGTTCGATCCCTGTTCCATTAATCGATCGGCCGGCAGGCGTTAAATATTTAGCTATCGTAAGCTTAATTGCAGCTCCGTCATTTAAAGGGAAAATAGATTGAACAGAACCTTTTCCATAGGTTTTGGTTCCGATCAAAGTACCCACCTTTGTATCCTGCACAGCGCCTGCAACAATCTCTGAAGCACTTGCACTGCCACCATTAACCAGTACCACCATGGCATATGCGGACTTATCTAAAGATGAAGAATGAACTTCCATCTTACCGTCCCGACCAACTACCGAAACAATCGGTCCCTTCGGTATGAAATTCCGGGCCACTTTCACGCACTCATCCAACAAGCCCCCTGGATTATCCCTCAGATCAAGTACGAGTGCCTTCATGCCTTGACTCGCCAGCTCTTTAAAGGCTTTTTGGAAGTCATCACTGGTTGTTTCGTTAAATGTAGCTACACGGATATAGCCAATTCCATTATCCATCATATTCGACTTTACGGTCTTAGGCCGAATATTAGCCCGAGTCAACACAAACTCTCTAAGTTCTTTTTCATCGCCGCGCCTAACGGTGAGCACTACTTGCGTTCCTTCCGGTCCGCGTATTTTATTAGCCGCTTCCTCCTGATTCATGTTTTTAGTTTCCTGTCCATCAATCAGAATAATACTATCGTCCGATTTCAAACCCGCCCGTTCACCAGGTGTACCCTCTATTGGTGCAACGACCGTTAACCCTTTACCTTCTTTAACGCCAATCACAATACCGACCCCGCCAAAGGAACCCTCAGTGTCAATCTTAAACTCTTTGTATAGTTTAGCATCCATATATATTGAATGGGGGTCATTCAAGCTGGCAACCATACCTTTAATAGCACCCGACATTAAATTAGACACCGGTACTTCCTCAACATAACGGGCCCTTACCATATCCATTACTCTTATCAATTTAGCAGCATCCACGGAATCCGTCAGTTGAGTTTGCAGAATGAAAATAAACAGTGACGAAGTAATCAGAAAAGTAGTAATCACTAACACAAGCGCTCCTAACCAGATTTTACGCTGGTTGGTCAATAAAACCACCTACTCCCAATTTAGTAGTGACAGTATATGCAAAATTAAATCTAAATAGTCGTCATTATGGCAAATAGGCCGTGGGGTCAGTAGGTGAACCGTTTATCCTCACCTCAAAATGAAGGTGTGGCCCTGTTGAATACCCTGTGGATCCTGCTCGCGTGATAACTTGCCCTTTACGCACAACTTCCCCTTCGGAAACAAGAAGTTCTGAGTTATGAGCATATAATGTTTGCAAACCGTTCCCATGATCAAGAATAACGACCTTTCCATAACCTCCAAGCCAGTCAGCATGTATTACCGAACCATTATCCGCAGCCTTAACAGAGTCGCCATAATCTGCTGCTATATCTATCCCTGTATGGAACCTTTGCGTCCCGAAGATCGGATGTACACGCCAGCCAAAGGGCGAAGTAATCTCTCCGCTAAAAGGCCACATCAGCATGCCGGATGCATTAATTTTCCCTTGGTTGGGGTTTTTTATCTGCCGTATCATTCTTTCAATTTCACGTGATGTTTGTTCCAGTTCAGCATAAGCTCGGTCCGCTGTTTCTTTTTCCGTAAGTACGTTATCCAGCATATCCTGACGTTCTTTACGCTTTATACCTACCGTATTAAGCTTACTCGCAGCCTGGTCCTTGTAGACAATAATTGCCGCCTTATCTTGTTCAAGCTGAGCCCGCTTTTCAATGATTACCTGCCGCTCAGCCTTAACTTTCTCGACTAAAGACATATCCTGGCCGATAACCCTCTTGAGCAATTCGATACGATTTGTAAAGTCATTAAAATCTTTAGAGCCTACTAACACTTCGACATAGCTGATATTTCCGTTTTCGTACACGTCTCTAACCCGCTTGTACAAAATAGTATTCCGTTCTGCAAGAGAACGTTCTGCTATTGCCAGTAATTGCGTATTTTGACGCACCTGCTGTTCAGTGGCATCCAGTTTTGTCTGGATAACCTTCAGGTCACCTTCGGCCTGATCCAACTCATACTGAATAACCTGTAATTGCGCAGAAATAGAATCAGCCTGTTTCTTTGCCCGAAAGGATTTGTTAGCCTGTTCATCCATTTGCTGTTGAATATTTTGCAGTTCTCTCTCTTTATCTCCCGCTTGGTCAGCCGACGCAGGCAGAACTTGACTCGTAACAAAGCACAACGCAAGACCCAAGGCTATTTTAGAAAGACCTTTTTGCACATGATCACCTCTGTATTTCTATACTTGCATAATCTTACGCAGGGATATGGTACTGCCGATTGCCCCGATAGTTGTCCCTACCGCGAGCAAGAAAGCAGTTAGATATGTTAGTAATGGATAACGTGGTAAAATCGATAGAAAAGCGATACTCTCCGCAACATGCCCGGTAACGAAGATATAGGTTTTAATAATTATTAATACTGCAATTAAGGCACCCGAAAAACCAAGAACCATGCCTTCAATCAGAAAAGGCCAACGAATAAACCAATCGGTAGCACCCACATATTTCATAATCTGAATTTCTTTTCGGCGGGCAAACACAGTTATCCGTATGGTATTGGAAATGATAAACATCGCCGCAAAACCCAAGAAAACAATCAGAATTAAACCTATGGTACGAATCATTTTGGTAACCGAAAATATTTTATCAACAATTTCTTTGCGATATCGTACTTTCTCTACTCCCTGTATATTTGAAATCGCCTGGGCAATCCCCTCAACCTGTTCGGGTTGTTCCACATTTATATCATAACTATTTGGCAACGGATTATCCCCCAGTGCGTTGAGCATGTCCTGCTGATCTCCTAAGCTTTCCTTAAACCGCTCAAGCGCCTGGTCTTTTGAGATGTACTCAAGCTTTTTCACACCAGCAATCTTCGCCATTTGTTGACTTACCGCAATTTGTTCCTTTTCACTAAGATTGTCTTGCAAAAAGACAGTTATCTGAACCTGAGACTCCAATGATGAAGCCATATGCCCCAAATTTGAAACTACAATTAAAAACAAACCTAAGATTAGTAATGACAAGGCCACCGTGCTTACCGATGCCAGACTCATCAGCCCGTTATGTCTAAGCGAAGCAATTGCCTCTTTGATGAAGTATTGGAGAGTCCTAATCTTCATAGCCATAGGCCCCCTTTAATTCATCTCGTACAGCGCGCCCTTGCTCAAAAGCAATTACTCTTTTTTTCATACTGTTTACGATTGCTTTAGCATGGGTTGCCATGATAATAGTGGTCCCGGTTCTATTAATTCGTTCAAAAATTCGCATGATTTCCCACGAGGTGTCCGGATCGAGATTACCGGTAGGTTCGTCTGCAATCACGAGGAAGGGGTTGTTTACAATAGCCCGGGCAATCGCCACACGCTGCTGTTCACCACCGGACATCTGATTTGGATATACTTTAGATTTATTCGATAAACCTACTAGTTCAAGCACTGCAGGTACCTTTTTATGTATCTCCCGCCTAGGTGCTTCGATAACCTCTAGCGCAAATGCTATATTTTCAAATGCGGTTTTATTCGGTAATAAACGGAAATCCTGGAATACGATACCCAAACTACGCCGCAAATATGGTACATCGCATTCTACCATATTTACGATATTTTTACCGTTAACAATAATTCTGCCTGCGGTAGGAACAATCTCGCGAGAAACCAATTTAATCAATGTCGATTTACCTGCGCCGCTAGGCCCCACTACGAAAACAAAATCCCCCCGTGGTACAACAATGTTTACCCCAGCTAAAGCCACAGTACCGTTGCCATAGGTCTTGGAAACGTCTGTCATCTGTATCATTTTATCTCTCCTAAACTAGTGCGTCTATATGCCATACCATGATGTTTTTCGACGTCTATCCAGCAAATACCTCCTTATTCGGGTCTAACACTTTATGCCATATCTTAGGGACTGGGGTCTGGGAACTAGCAAAAAAACAAAACAAGGAGCCCTAGGTCAGGGCAAATAATCCCCTAGCCCCTAGCCCCTAGCCCCTAGCCCCCAGCCCTTAACGTAATAGCTGGTGAGTAAAGATCGTAGCCATGCTAACTACACCAAGGATCGTAAAGTACCACACAGCTATTTTAAAACGCATTAAAGGTGACACAAAAAAATATGCGTCAGGCAGATCCTCTGCTGCACTATCCCGCATACGCAGGAGCGCAACTAATAAGATGATTAGTAAAAACGGATTAAATGTTTTTATAAATATGAATCCTAATACGATTAATCCAACAATCCAGAGTTTTGTTGATATCGCCGGGGCAATTCTGCCCCCATCCAGAGGATTACTAGGAATTAAATTAAATAAATTAAGTAAGCAGCCTGTATACGCCAATACCAACCAAAGCTTATGATCTGTCCATAAATAGATAATCAGACATACCAATGCAGATAATGTACCCATTGCGGGACCTGCAAGAGCAATCCCCGCATCGCCCCCTACACTCTTGGGCAGTCTTCTCAACTGTACAACGGCGCCGACAAAAGGGATAAACAGCGGACCCCTTGACCCTAACCCAAGCACCCATATTGCCAATATGTGTCCCCATTCATGGGCTAACAACAATAACACAAAACCCGTAGCAAAAAACCACCCAAAAGCATAAGCATACACGATTAGCGATACAAACATGCTGCCCGCCGTCGTAAATAATTGTGAGACCAGCCAAGTTTCTTTAAGCTCTAGTACTAAAATACTCAGTACGGTGGAAATACCTAAAAACCAACGGCGCCATCGGGTCATCTCTACCTCCGCTACATCAATGTTATGCTATATTTTATGCGGTGAAAATTTATACATTCCCTTAGAGAGGATCAGAGACTTTAAGCAAAACAAACCTGTCTCACAGAAAAGTGTACCAAAGATGGCACATCATGTTTTACACTGTGTTTCAACTATGAAACGTTTCTCAATGCATAGGACTTATTTAGAATTACCGTTTACTCTTAATAAGCAAAATAAAGGCTGTGATGACTAAAGTCATCACAGCCTTTATTTGTTCGTTTAAAAATTATATGTCAACTGGCAAATAAGGTTACTGGCATTTATTTTACCCGTTCTTTTGTCCTCAAGGTCATTGTACATTATTGTTGCAATAGCGTTCTCGAACACGGTATACTCCACACCATATTGAAATCCTTTAACATTTTTAAGAGCACCAACACTATAGTCTTCATATAAAAGGGTGCCAGTGCCGGTATTCGATATCCGGGCATAATCATTGTTAAGTGTTGTAAACCCAAAAGTATCAAATCTAGGATCAGCCTGTCTGTAACCGACCCACAGACCATAACTTTTCGGTTTTGTGCCATCAGCGCCTAAGTATTTCGCTTTAGCCATCAAGGCTTTGGCAGACTTTCCGTTGTTGGCGGCCTTCACGAATTCTGCGCTATTCTTACCATATTCGAAAGTTAAACCGATATTGGGTATCCCTTTATAATTAAAGCCTGCGGATAAGTCATTATATAGGTCATTGTCTGTATCTTTGGCGTAAGACACGCTTAAGCTAAGATCTTTATTAGCAGTGTAGCCTACATTACCAACTATATATTTATAGCCGGCGGTTTCGACACAGCCCCCAACAACCAGTAGTTTATTGCCAGAAATAAAGGAACCGAAAACTAATCCGTCCGCCGGTCCATCAGCCTCGGCGAGCAGTCCTTGACCAAGGAACAAGTTTTGACGGCCCAAGATCATAAGATCAAACCCTAAAGCTTTGCCCATAATATATGCTTGGGTTAAGTGTCCATTTTCATTAGTGGCACCACCAAAGGCAGTTTCTCCTTCGTACTTGCCGGTGAAAACCAGGTCATCGGTTAATTGGGCTTTCATTACCAGACGTAGACGACTTCCGTTATGCTCATCGTAAGGGGAGTCCTTAGCCCATTCATAACGTGTACGGACCTCTCCACTAAACTTTAGCTTATCACCCTTTTTTTCTTGGGTTGTAGCGCGAATGCCCAGTTTTTGCAATTCATCGCTGAATTCTGCTTGTAATTTGGCAATTTCGATTACTTGAGCATCAGTAGCTTTTTCTTGATTAATCATAGCTTTAGCTGTAATGATGGCGAATTCATAGCGGGTAAGAATTTTCTCACCTTGGAAGGTGTCGTTGCTATAACCGTTAATAATGCCGGCTGCTGCCAGTTTTGCAGCTGATTGGTACGCCCAGTGGCTGGCTGGAACTTCAACTAAAGTAGCAGCAAAGGCTGTACTGGCTATGCTCAGAACAAATACCACTGCTAAAACAAGTGCTAATTTCCTAGTCATTGTTGCCCTCCTCATATTAATAAAGTTTGTATTATCCCTGGACCCCAAATGCAACTATTGGATCATAACGCCCACCTCCTCAAGTACTGAACAGCCCTAAAAAAAATAAAATTTTAGAAAATACCCACTTTTCTGTCACTAAAACAATCATGCAATTTCTTTGCCAACCATTTTAAAACTTAACGCTGACTGTTCGAATTTGATGAAAAGCTCATAATATTTATCAAAAACGGCCTTGCTTAGCAGTTGCTAGCGAGACCGTTTAAATAAAATATTAATTCTTTTTTTCACAATAACAGAGATCATCCAAAGCCATTGCCAAAAACAAATATATAAGATAAAGTTGAGGGAGGAATATTTTTACAATAAAAGTTTTTATTGGAAAATCATTGTATTCTCAAAGCATTCTCTTGTCTTAAACAGACATTTGCATTTAACGTGGAGTCCTTCCGGTTCAGTAAAACGGAGGTGAGGAAGTTTGACTAATTTATTAGAAAGCTTTATAAGTGGCAACGAAAGAGTAATTGACAAAATCCCGCCTATAATTTTCCAATCGTGGAAAAGATGCCGTGCCCTAAATATAAATCATGAGCGGATTGCAGAACATGATCTGTTGCAGCATGCCGAATTAAAAGAGTTGCTTGAAATAAACGAGGTTCTGCTGGTTTCAGCTAAGCCTGTATTACAGCACATATTTGCCTTTCTTAGAGGTAAAAATTACCTATTAGTACTTAGTAATAACGAAGGCTACATTCTAGAAACCGTTGGAGACCCTTCTGTTGTCAAAAAAGCCGCACAGAAAATCCTCTTAAAATTAGGAGCTAATTGGCAGGAGAGCTCCAAAGGTACCAACGGCGTAGGTACTGTACTTATTGAGAAAACTCCTTTAGCTATCCCAGGCTGGACCCATTATTCATCTCCGGTGAGTTTTTTAGACTGCTGGGCTGCACCAATTAAGCGCACTGATGGCGAATTAATTGGTGTACTAAATATTTCCGGCGAAATCGGTTCAAAGCATGAACACCTCATGGAGATAACCATTGCGGGTGCAAACATGATTGAACAAAGTATACGCATAGCAGAAGAAAAGGAAAAATATAATCTTTGCCGGGAAAACTTAGATTCTATAGGCAAGATACTGTCAACTAATACTGCCTATGATGTTGCTGGCGCAAAAAAATCATTTGTCGTCTTTAGAGAAGATGTTAATCAAAATAAACAACCAAAGCCCTTGATAGGAAAGAAAATAAATGAAGTTTTTGCCCAAAATTGTAACTTTTTTTCCGCAAATGCAAAAGATGACGATACCCACTTTATAGGACCTGGACAACAATGGTATGGACGAAGCGCGAAAATACGCGTGGTATTTGATGTAGCTGAGCGGGCGTCTAAAGTAGATTCAACTGTTCTTATTCAAGGCGAGAGCGGTACCGGCAAGGAAATAGTGGCCCGCTATATTCATACTACTAGCTTGCGCAAAGATAAGCCGTTTATTACTATAAACTGTGCATCGATTCCATGTAACCTTGTAGAAAGTGAACTTTTCGGTTATATTGATGGTGCTTTTACAGGTGCGAAAAAAGGTGGTCATCCCGGTAAATTCGAACTAGCTAACGGCGGAACTATCTTTTTGGATGAAATAGGAGACATGCCGTTTAATATTCAAGCCTCCTTGCTAAGGGTGTTGCAACAAAAAGAAATCAACCGTATCGGTGAGGGACGATGTCGTAAAATAGATGTCAGAGTTATTGCGGCAACTAACCAAGACCTTATGCAATTAGTGACCCAGGGTAAATTTCGTTCGGATTTGTATTATCGATTAAATGTTATTTTGATTACTATCCCACCGTTGAGAGAGCGGATAGAAGATCTCTGGGATCTGGTACCTCATTTTGTGTATAAAATCTGTACTAAATTGGGAGTGCCGGTTTTGAACATCAGCTCGGATTTATATCAGCATTTATTAAATTGTGCATGGCCTGGAAATGCTAGGCAATTAGAAAACTGTATCGAGAGCATGGTTGCTTTATCCTTTGGTTCATCTACTTTGACCCCTGACGAGTTGCCATCTGAGTATAAAACCCCACTTCAGGAACTTAATTCCGGTTCGACAAATATATTGTCATTACAAAGCAGTAACCTAGAAAAAATGACAATTGTCCAATCATTAAAGGATGTTAATGGAAACATTGCTGCCGCTGCAAGAAAATTAGGCATTGGTCGCACGACATTATATCGTAAACTGGATAAATTATTAATCCCATATAAGAACCATTAGGATATATACAAACACTAGTCTATAGTGTTAAAAAAGTCGTTACGGTTCAAAACACTAGAAAAGTTTTATTTTTATCTTTTCTTTATGGTGAATTTCCGCAAATTTATCTTAGATCAAAAAAGCAGCTAACCCTTTTAGTAGGTTAGCTGCTTTTTTGATCTAAGATAAATTTTATTTGCGGGCGATAACGGCCCGCACAGCGGCTGCAATGTTTTCGGCAGTTAAACCGTATTTCTGCAGCAACGCGTTAGGTGTACCGGACTCACCAAAGGTGTCCTGCACACCGATACGCATCATCGGTACAGGCACTGTTTCTACGAGCACTTCAGCCACCGCACTGCCCAGGCCTCCGATAATGTTGTGTTCCTCAGCAGTTACAATCGCTCCCGTCTCTTTAGCGGCCAATACGATGGTCTCTCTGTCGATAGGTTTGATGGTCGCCATATTGATAACCCGTGTTTTAATCCCCTCAGCCTGTAAGCTTTGCGCAGCTTCTAAAGCAATTCCAACCATAATGCCTGTAGCTATAATCGTTGCGTCGCAGCCATCTGCAACCTGTACCGCTTTGCCCACCGCGAATTTATATGTATCATCAAATAAAACAGGCACACCGAGACGACCTAATCTAATATACACCGGTCCCCGTATAGCCGCCGCAACCTGTATAGCTTGACGGGTCTCTTCCGCGTCGGCCGGTACGATAACAGTCATATTCGGTAATGCACGCATCAGTGCAAGGTCTTCCAGCATCTGATGTGAAGCGCCATCCTCCCCTACCGTGATCCCGGCATGTGAGGCAGCGATTTTAACATTTAACTTCGGATACGCTACAGAATTGCGTATCTGTTCATAGGCTCGTCCGGTCGCAAAGATGGCAAAGGTGCTGGCAAAAGGGATTTTCCCAGCTGCCGCCAATCCTGCCGCCGTGCCCACTAAATTTTGTTCGGCAATACCCATATTTAAAAACCGTTCTGGGAAAGCTTTGGCGAAAACAGCTGTCTTTGTTGATTTGGAGAGATCCGCATCCAAGACTACCACGTCATTATTTATCGCTCCCAGTGCTTTGAGTGCCTCACCATAGGCATCGCGTGTTGCTATCTTTTTCATTTACATACACCTCCGAATTTCAGGGGTTGGGGACTAGGAAAGAACTAATCTAGAACACCACGACGCAAAGTCGCAAAGGGTTACTTTTTTTCTTCAATAATTCTACTACTGAGAACGGCTCGTTTTATTCCATCCTTTAATATAGGGACGTTATAATTTATTAATATGCCAAGAGCACAACCCGTTTCCCCTTGGCGTCTTTGCGTCGTGGTGTTCAAAACCCTCGTTTTCCCCAGCCTCTAACCTCTAGCCCCTAATTCTCACGCCAGATCCTTTAAGGCTGCATCCAATTCTGCTTGATTGGGGGCTTTTCCATGCCAATCCGCCACATTTTCCATCACACAAACACCTTTGCCTTTAATAGTTTTAGCAATGATAATTGTAGGCTTACCTTTAGTCATTTTCGCTTCGGCCACAGCGTTTACGATTGCCTGATAATCATGCCCATCAACGGAAATCACATGCCAGCCAAAGGCCGCCCATTTATCTACCAGGGGCAACGGTGACATAACCTGTTCGACACAGCCGTCTATTTGTAAACCGTTGAAGTCTAAGAAAGCGGTTACATTATCCAATTTATAATGGGCTGCAGCCATGGCAGCTTCCCATACCTGACCTTCCTGCTGTTCACCATCGCCCATAAGAGCATACACGCGCCAGTCCTTGCGGTCCAGTTTTGCTGCTAATGCCATACCGTTCGCAACGGATAAACCTTGTCCAAGAGATCCAGTTGACATATCCACGCCCGGTGTGTTCTTCATATCGGGATGGCCTTGTAAACGGCTGTTAATCTGACGTAAGGTTACCAATTCCTCAACGGGGAAAAACCCTCGTTCTGCCAAAGTAGCGTAGAGCACCGGTGCAGCGTGTCCCTTACATAGTACAAAACGATCCCGCTCCTCCCATTGCGGGTTTTGAGGATCAATACGCATAACTTCAAAATATAAGCTGGTTAAAATCTCTGCTGCAGATAAAGAACCTCCGGGATGCCCGGATTGGGCCGCATGAATCATGGTTATGATATGCCGCCGAATAGCCTTGGCTTTATCCGCTACCTCACACAGCTTTGCTTCACATAATTGTTCTTGCATGGTTTTCCTCCTATAAAATGTGTATATTTAGAGGCTAGGGGCTGGGGACTAGGGATTAGAACGGACTTACCCGATCCCTAACCCCAAGTCCCCAGTCCCTAGTCCCTTCGTTTACGGTGACGAAACATAACGACCAAAACCTTCGCCGAGTACTTCGTGGGTATCAGCCACAATCACAAATGCAGAGGGGTCTGTATCATTAATTAGTTTCTTCAGCGTAGAAAGCTCTGCTGAAGTAACAACACAGAACAACACCTCCCGTTCAGCCCGCGTATATCCTCCCCGACCTTGCAGATAGGTCACCCCTCTATCCATTTCATGCATAATTACATTTGCTACATCGTCGGGTTTTTCCGAAATAATCAAAAAAGCTTTTGTATCGCTGCGTCCCTCCTGCACCAAATCTATCACCTTACTCGTAACAAACAACGATATCAATGCATACATGGCTAACTCTAAACTATTAAACATAAAGCCCGCTAATGTTATCACAAAAAAATCAACAGATAATAGGGACTGCCCTATACTTAGTCCCGTGAATTTATGGATAAGCTTGGCCGCCAAATCGGTTCCGGCTGTCGTCCCATGATATTTAAATACGATCCCCATACCCAGTCCGACCACTACACCGCCATACATCGTACTGAGAAAAACATCCTGGGTTAATACCGGCGCAAACCGAGCTATAATGTCTATCGCTATCGATAAAACGACAGCACCAAAGAGTGTATTAATACCAAATCGAAGGCCCAACTCTTTTACACTAAATAAAAACAAGGGAATATTCAGTGCCAGCATAGTAAGACCCACAGGAACATCCCCAACATAGTGAATTACCGTTGCTAATCCACTAACCCCTCCAGCGGCAATTTTATTCGGGATTAGAAACAGATCAAGTCCTGCAGCCGTAATAATCGCACCGACCGAAATACCGATATAATTGATCATGGATGATTTGGAAAAAGCCATACGGCCTACAACTCCTTAGTAATAGAAAAGACTATGTTTAAGCTAAGTTTGTTGACAAAGGCGGAAAGCTAATGGGCATTGCTAGCGAACATTAGCTGATTTGACAAATAACTTCAGTTTCAATTCCTGATAAGTTCAATAGCCAGCTCAGCATTGCGAAAGGCATCTCGCCGTAGCACCTGCATCCGCTCTTCTAAAGACTTTTTGATTCTATCTTGGTTTGCTAAGCAACTCTCAACCTGGCTAAGCAACTTCTCCGCTGTAATATTCTTCAACGTGCCCGCAGCAGTATATCCCAACGTCTGCAGAAAACGCTCAATTTTGGGGTCGTATGAGACACCGATAACCGGTACATTCATGATTGCCGCAAAAATCAGCGCATGCAGGCGGATCCCGATTAATAAATCTACCTGACCAATCATCGCCAACAGTTCATTGGTCGTGTATGGCTCGTCCAGTACAGCCGTGGCACATTTGGAGCGTTTGGCAATTTCCTTGGCTGCGCCAACATCTTCCGGCCACTGCATGGGAAGAAAGACAATTTGCGCATCCCATTTTTGAATAATTCGATCAGCAACTTCAGCTAAAACTCTTTTGTAGTGCCCCCAGTTTTGCCATTCCCGTACGCAAATACCGATACAGGGTCTACTACTAAGCTCAATGCCTTTTCGTCCAAATAGCATCCTGCCTATGGCTTTGTCCATGGGCATCAAGGCTAGAACCGGGTCTGCGGTGACATGAACTGGCGGTTTGACAACCTTTAGCCTTGCTAGTTCTTCTTTTGAGCCCTGATCCCGCACCGTAATTAAGTCTACCATATTACCGATCACCCGCATCGCACCCCGAGCTAAGTTTCCTTGGACAGGGCCAATGCCCTGGGCATAGAGCATTACGGGCACGTGCATTTTTTTGGCTAACATGACAATACTTAGATAGTAATAAAAACTACGATCGCTTGTGACATCCTGTAATAGACTGCCCCCTCCGCTGATCAGCAAATCTGCGTTGCGTAAAGCAGTAATAATTTCAGGGTAATTGAGACGATGAACAGCTTTTACACCATGCTGCTGCCGCGTTTGTTGGGGGTTACCTGACAAGACGAGAATCTCGACCTCCGGATCCAGTGCTGCAAAGGCTTCAACCATTGCGGTAAGCATGGCTTCATCCCCAGCATTAGCGAAGCCATAATATCCTGAAATAACAATCCTAGCCATTGCCCACCGTTCTCCTTCCAAGTTGAACGGCTACCTGTATTCCCCCCCATATCACAACAACCGCAACCATTCCTAAAATAACTCCTACAATCCACCCATCCAGGCCCCGCACGACTGACATCAGCACAGGAGTACGCAAATGGGCAAAGGTTTCTACCAACGAACTTTGAGCCATACTGGTAAATACTACAAGCACAAACTGCCATATTCGGGGCCAGCTGCAATACATGGCCAGGGTGGTAATCATAAACGCCGGGTGGCCGATAAAAACCTCCCGTGTCCTCGGACGGGCATAGAACAATTCCTCAAACCAAGCCCTTAATTTAAGTTCAGCGGCAGGAACCGGAATACCGGCTGTATGTCCCGAGCGGCCCACATATACAAGGGCAATTCCCGCTGCCACCGCTAGTCCTAAGAGATATTTCAGGAGTATCGGCTGGTCTAGAAGGCGCTGTAGCTGCGCAACTACCCCGTTAGGTTTGGCCTGCTGCTCGCCCCATAGACTAAATTTCCGAAAAAACAGCATTACAACAATCACTAAAGGAGCCACAAAAGTTAGTTTTACACCCCGGTAAATTTCTATTTCCAGAAAATAACGTACATCACTTAATACTGCAGCAATAAAGAGCCCGCCGATTAGTGAGAAAAGCGTAACCTGCGCCACATCTTTTAATCCCCGCCATAATATTTGCCCTAATGTATATTGCCCTGGCACAATGCGGGACCATTTATCTATTTGCCATCCCATCGCCAAGCTCGGAAAAATAATGGCGCTTCCCAGTGCGACAACTTGCCGGGCAACATTACCGTGTCCCATCATGATTACAGCACTCAAAGGCAGAAAAGTACCCACCAATAAGATTAACCGTGCAACATTATTAAGTGGAATTATCCTGTCCAGCAGCATCACACCAGCTGCACATGCGGCTAAGAACACAAACACCACCGCAATGCGCGGGGGATTATAAGTACTAAAGCTACCCGCTTTTCCGGTCAAAAAGCCAGCTTTCTCCAAACCTTGTTGAACATCACGGACATAGTCAACATTGGTTTGAATCAGCGTTTTGTCACCCTCCGGCTTTGTGTAGGCACGCAATAAGTTTACACGTATATTGCGCTCACGATCAGATAGCAGCCACCGTTGCACAGCCTCGGCAGTTTTTAATTTGGGCTGCTCATCCTTAGGAATAACATAGACGCGCGCTGCCCTATAATTAACAGCCGCAGCAAGAGTAACCAAACCCTCCTGCTTTAAAAATTGTAACTGTAGGGGGTGTTCAATCAAGCCGAGCACCAGGTTGTCTCTATTTAAATAAAAAGCGGTTTGCTCAAGTTGCCCCTTATACCCCAGCACCTCATCCCCTACAAAAACTACCGTAGATGTGCTAGGCTGACTGGAAATACGGGAAAAAACAGCATGTACATCTTCTGCCGTCACCCGTGCATAATTTGTCGGACGAGGAACTACATAAAATCCATATTGAGCTGCAGTCATCATCTCTTCAGTAGATAACCCTAAGTTCCATTTAACCAGCTTCTCATAATTACCCTTTACTTCTAAAACATTTGTTTCTCCCTGGTAAATTTGAGCAACCCGATCTTGTCCAAGTCGCCTGATCAAGTCATCCCGCACTTCAGTAAAAGTTTGGTTCGGGGGACCAAACACGTAAACCCTGTCGCTGCTTACCCTATTATTTGCTAACAAGTCGGCAAATGCTTGCCCGGCGGGTAAGCCTGTCTTGGATTGCTGTGTTAATTCGACACCGGATACTGTAAATATCCTACCGCTTTTATGTAGCTTCTCGAGTGTCATATCATAAACAGCTAAAGAGCTGATACCAGCAGCCCGAAATTCACTGAATAAATCGGCAGGATTACTTCCTTCGGTAGCTGCTAGATCCACAATGTCTTCATAATCCATTACCATTTCCACGGTATTACTGGCTAATTCCACCTGGTGGCGCTGGTATATAATAAGCAAGGCAGCTGCAAGTCCCAGCAGAATGCATCCTAACCATAGCTTGTTTTTAAGCAAGTCTTTTCCTCCACCTTCTAAACCGTTGCCATTTAGCGTATCCGGTATATTTTCCCTAGTAAGCGCTGTTTTATACTTCTACACTACAATTTTGACATATCTTTTTAAATTTCTCTGAAATACCATGATTTCCTTCCCCTGCAGATAAAAAACCCTCTTACCACGACTTTTGCAAAACCCACAGGCCCTAAAAGATCCTAATTGCAGAGATTCCCATGCCCTTACGAACCAACAAAGAAAACTTGGCGCTTCCGCCAAGCCCTCTGGTTAGACGAATAAAGCATACCTACTGCTTACTTTACGATCCTGATAACCACGCGTCCTTCTTCCATAAGCACATCACGAATCGTTGCCGCAACCGGCAGCTTCTTTGTGTCAAAAAGCATAAATTCAGTCATCGTACTTCCTCTAAAATTACCAACTACCACGGAGTTATTTAAAAACACCTGATCCGCGGCAAACTTTAGTTGAGTATTGTCGCCGCGCAACTTACCATCCATCACAAGAGAAACACTCGCCGGACCAATGGCCCACTCGCCGCTTACTTTCATTTTTTCAGGTAACAACGTAACATGCACGTTTTTAAAACCTTTGATCGCTTGAGACACAAACTGAGTAATTTCCTGTTCTTGTAATACAATGGCCCCGTCAAAACTGCCCACCTGTTGAAAAACAACTATTCTTTCACTAATCAGTCTCCGCAAGTCAATATTTGTGTCTTTAAAGACGGTGGAAAACTCGCTGATTGTTAATTTATCCGTCCGTATATTATGTCCGTCGATTGTAATGGTGGAAAAACTTCCCCCTAGCATCATCAACGCTGGCCAAGCTTTTACGGTCACATGAATATCGTTAGTCCCATAGGCCTTAGCAAGTCCTGTTTCTATTCTTTTCGCCACTACATAAGGTAACACTAATTCCGATAACGCAAAAACGAACATAACCGTCAATACTGCACCGATTAATAAGCGTCTATTCATAATCGCTCTCCTCTAAAAAGGATTAGGGTCGGGGATTAGATAACCGGGGTAAAAAGAACCTATAAACAATATTCTTAATTCTAGATTTCTTTACTCCTGCCCTAGCCCCTAATCCCTCCATTTCAGTATACGTCCGACTTACTTAGTTTATGCGGTCGGAGTTCTTTTAAGTAAGACTCGATAAAGATGTTTAAATCCCCATCCATCACGGCCTGCACATTACCTACTTCAACATTAGTACGGTGGTCTTTCACCATACTATAAGGATGAAAAACATAGGAACGAATTTGACTACCCCAAGCGATTTCTTTATTTTCCCCACGAAGTTCAGCTTGCTTTTGTTCACGTGCTTCCCGTTCCCGTTCAAATAATTTTGCCCGTAACAGCCGCATAGCTATTTCTCTGTTTTGCAGTTGTGAACGCTCACTTTGACAGCTCACGACAATTCCTGTAGAAAGATGAGTTAATCGTACTGCGGAATCTGTTTTATTAATATGCTGTCCGCCAGCGCCACTGGCCCTAAAAGTATCTACCCGTAGGTCCTTGGGATCAACTGCTATCTCGATTTCATCGGTGATCTCAGGCAGCACTTCTAAAGATGCGAATGAAGTATGCCGTCGTCCTGAAGCATCAAAGGGTGAAATACGCACAAGCCGGTGCACGCCCTTTTCTGCTTTTAAATACCCGTAGGCATTCCTACCAGTAACCAGCAGCGTAGCACTTTTAATGCCCGCTTCATCACCTGGTAATAAATCCAGCATCTCAACCTTATAACCTTTCGTTTCCGCCCAGCGGGTATACATTCGCAAAAGCATGGCCGCCCAATCCTGGGATTCAGTACCCCCAGCCCCTGGATGCAGGGTTATAATGGCGTTACTGCCATCATATTCTCCGCTTAACATTATTTCTAATTCCTGTCTCTCCAACAGGCTTTCCAGTAGCTTGATCTCCTCTTTAACCTCGCTGGTCAGGCTCTCATCCTGTTCCTCCATGCCCATTTCCCATAAAGTAAAGAGGTCTTCATAGCGCTGCTCTAAATCCCGACATGTCTCAATAGGTTCTTTTTCACTAGATAAATGCTGCATAATTTTTTGTGCTGCATCGGGATCATCCCAAAAACCGTCCTGCACGGTGCGCATTTCCAATTCAGCTATACGCTGCTCATGACGGGGTACGTCAAAGAGAAACCCTCAAATCTACAACCCGTGCACCTAATAACTCAATTTCTCTTTTAAAATCCGCTAACACAAAAATCCCTCCAGCAAGACTATTCTTAACATGTATCAGTATACCCAAAATTCCACAAATTTGCCAGTGGGCATACATCACTTCTTTTCCTTAAGTAAGCTTTTTGTCACATCCGAAATATTTTTACTATGAAAATGTGCAATTAAGGTATAAGCTTAGTTTCCTGATATAATACGGCTATTTGTCAATACTATTAAGACTCAGCCTATTTCTGTTTGCTGCGAGGAGGTTCTATGCATAAAAGCTCTCGTAAACGTAATTTCTTCATCGACAGAATTTCTGCTTTTTTACTAATGGTCACTGTCTCCGTGGGTACAGAAAAAGGACGCACTGCAGTAAGCCGCTTAGCCGCACTTGCCGGTAAGTTGAATCGATGGATAAAAATAGGTTTTAAAGTAATTCTATTTATAACTGTCCTCTCGCTCCTTTTCTTGATCAAAAAAGAGGTGTTTGGCTAGGCCTACGTTTTATTCAAGGCGATTTATTATCGACGGGAGGTAGCCTTCCATGTTAGTCATTTCAATGCTCCTATTTTAACTAAAGAGTAATTAGTGCCTCACCGGAGGATATTTGGCCAGTAATTCACCAACGGTCATAAAAGTAAAGCCCTGTGCCTTTAGCCCTTCAATAATGGTCGGTAAAGCCTCTGCGGTTTGAACCGGAGTATCGGAAGCGTGCAGTAACACAATTGACCCCGGTTTGGTCTTGCTCAACACTCGACGGATCACGACGTCAGTGCCGGGGTTTTTCCAATCCAGGGAGTCTGCATCCCAAATAATCGTTTTGTAGCCCAGATCTTCGGTAATCTGTACAGACTTTTTACTGTAGTGTCCATTGGGCGGGCGCAACAAGCTTACTTGTTTACCGGTTACCTCCATAATCTGCGCTTGGGCTTTTTGAATATCACTCTTAACCCATTCGTCGCTTTTCTCGCCGTAATTTTCGTGCTTATAGCCATGGCTCCCTACCTCGTGCCCTTCCATTGCAATACGCCGGGCAATATCAGGGTATTTAACCGTCCAAGGTCCCATAATAAAAAAAGTGGCTTTTACATTATTTTTTTTCAATGTGTCTAATATTGAAGGCGAATATTTGTCACCCCAACTGATGTCGAAGGTTAGTGCACACACTTTTTCTTCTGTCTTAACCTTGGCGATCGCCATCGGACCACTCTGCATATTCTGCGTTACCTGTAAAACCAAAGCACCTACAGCAAATAGCACCACAATACTGTAAAAAAGTTTTCGTGATCTCAGCCATTTACGTAAATTAATAACCATATGCTCCCCTCCCGCCCTGTTTTTCGTATTACATATTCCCAAATAACACATTTTATGAGTATAAAAAAACCCACTACGCGGGCCTTAAAAAATTCTAACCGCATAGACGCAGAGGGCTCAGAAAAAGAAATTAAACAATATTTATTCCCTTTGCGTCTTTGCGTCGTGGTGTTAAATCTGATTTTTCTTCGTTGCACCCGTCGAAAATAGTTTTTGAACACCACGACGCAAAGACACAAAGGGTTACTTTATATTTATTAATTTTTAGCCTCTCTGTGTCCTCTGTGCCCTGTGTTTCAAAAAGCCTTATACTTTCTGGTAGGTAGCAAACAAAAAACGACTGGACTAAGTCCAGTCGTTTTGGTTACGGGGCTAGGCCTACATCATGCCGCCCATTCCACCCATTCCGCCCATTCCGCCCATGCCACCCATAGCGGCGGCTGCAGATTTATCATCTGCTTTATCAGCAATAAGCGTTTCTGTAGTAAGTACCATGGCCGCAATACTAGCAGCGTTTTGCAACGCGGAGCGTGTTACCTTGGTGGGGTCCACGATACCAGCAGCGATCATGTCAACATATTCTTCGGTCAACGCATTGAGACCAATACCTTTAGCTTCCTGTACCAGACGGTTAATAACTACAGACCCTTCCATCCCTGCATTATTTGCAATTTGACGGACTGGTTCTTCAATGGCACGGCGCACAATGGCCACACCTGTTTGCTCGTCACCGGTAGCTTCAATGGCATCCAGTGCTGCAATGGCATCCACAAATGCAGTACCGCCGCCGGCTACAATACCCTCTTCAACAGCTGCACGAGTAGCATTTAACGCGTCTTCGATTCTTAATTTCTTTTCTTTTAGTTCAACTTCCGTTGCAGCGCCCACCTCAATTACGGCTACACCGCCGGCCAATTTAGCCAAACGTTCCTGCAATTTTTCACGATCAAAGTCAGAAGTAGAAGCTTCAATCTGGGTTTTAATTTGGGCAACACGACCTTTAATGGTTTCGTTATTGCCACGACCTTCCACAAGTGTGGTTTCTTCCTTCGTGACACGTATTTGCCGCGCTTGACCAAGCATTTCGAAGTCTACATTATCAAGTTTAAGACCGATTTCTTCGGAAATAACCTGACCACCGGTTAAAATAGCAATATCTTCAAGCATCGCTTTACGACGATCACCAAAACCAGGTGCTTTTACAGCAACACAACTAAAGGTACCGCGTAATTTATTTACAACGAGTGTGGCTAAGGCTTCGCCTTCAACATCCTCGGCAATGATAAACAAAGGTTTACCGCGTTGTACTACTTTTTCAAGTACAGGAAGCATATCTGCAATTGCTCCAATTTTACGATCAGTAATCAGAATATACGGATCGTTTAAGACCGCTTCCATTTTCTCTGGATCAGTTACCATGTACGGAGAAATATAACCACGATCAAACTGCATACCTTCAACAACTTCTAAAGTGGTCCCCATACCTTTGGATTCTTCAACGGTGATAACGCCGTCTTTACCGACTTTTTCCATTGCTTCCGCAATTAGGTTACCAATAGTAGCATCACCGGCAGAGATGGATGCAACCTGAGCAATTTCGTCCTTGGTCTCAACCTTTTTGCTGTTATTTTTCAATTCTTCCACAACAACGTTTACGGCTTTTTCAATGCCTTTTTTAATGATCATGGGGTTTGCACCAGCAGCTACGTTCTTTAAGCCCTCGCGGATCATTGCTTGTGCTAAAAGAGTGGCAGTAGTGGTGCCGTCACCGGCTACATCATTAGTTTTTGTGGCAACTTCTTTAACTAGTTGGGCTCCCATATTTTCAAAGGCATCCTCCAACTCAACTTCACGGGCGATGGTTACACCGTCATTAGTGATAAGTGGAGCGCCAAATTTCTTATCAAGCACCACATTACGACCTTTAGGGCCCAATGTTACTTTTACTGCGTTGGCCAGAGCGTTTACGCCTCTCTCCAGCGCACGACGTGCTTCTTCGTCAAAAATAATTTGTTTTGCCATGTTTTTATTATCCTCCCTTTCTATCTAAAACTACTCAACAATCGCTAGAATATCACGATCGGTTAAAATCAAATAATCGGTGCCTTCAATTTTAATTTCGGTTCCGGCATATTTTGCGAAAATAACGCGATCGCCAACCTTTACTTCCATTGCTGCACGCTGTCCATTTTCGAGTAGTTTGCCAGAGCCTACTGCTACAATCTCACCTTGTTGAGGTTTTTCCTTAGCTGTGTCCGGAAGCACAATCCCGCTTGCGGTTTTCTCTTCTTTTTCAAGAACCTTAATCACAACTCGTTCGCCTAACGGTTTAATCATATATGACCCTCCTTTTAAAATATGCGTTGTTTTGTTAGCACTCACTAGTAACGAGTGCTAATTCCAATATTTATGATATATAAACCCTCCTTAAAAATCAAGTCCATTTTCTGTTAAATAGCAACTTTTTTAAAAAAAATATGCAAAACATTACTGTTTTGCTGCCGATTTCTTGTTTTAGTGTGAAAATAATCCATTTACCCTCTTCCATATTTTAACTTTACCCTGTTTGGTTTAATTAGCTCCCCTCGGAAATATACTTTATCATAGACACCAAACAGGGAGGCGCAATGGATGCAGTTCCATAATCTAAAACACATATCAATATATGCAGTAATGCTATTCTGGCTACTATCGTCCTCGGTAAGTTTCGCGGCTGACCCGCACGTATCAGCCGACGCCGCGATCGTTATGGATGTAACAACAGGTGAAATATTATTTGAAAAGAATGCCCGCCGACAAATGCCTCCTGCCAGTACCACAAAAATCCTGACTGCTATTGTAGCTTTAGAGAACGGAAATCCTCTGGATATCGTGACTATAAGCAAGCATGCGGCATATACGGAAGGATCGTCGGTTCATCTTACTCCCGGTGAAAAACTTACCCTTGACGATTTACTTGTAGGGTTGCTGTTACGATCAGGTAACGATTCCGCAGTTGCCATTGCCGAACATATTGCCGGATCGGAGCAGAAGTTTGCCGAATTATGCAATACACGCGCGAAAGAACTGGGCGCACAAAACACAATTTTCCGTAATCCCCATGGTTTATCTATGCCGGGTCATTACACCACTGCCTATGACTTAGCGTTACTTGCCCGCCATGCTCTTACCAATCTTCCTCGCTTTGCCGATATTGTAAGTACCCGTGAGGATACCATCGAATGGGATGGACGCTCCTATGATCGTCAACTGCGTAATACAAATAAATTACTATGGATGTTCGAAGGTGCAGATGGAGTAAAAACCGGCACCACTAAACAAGCCGGTCAATGTCTTGTCTCCTCAGCCACGCGCAACGATCAGCAACTAGTTGCCGTTGTATTGCACAGCGGCGGTCGATGGAACGATTCGATCCAATTGCTGCAATATGGCTTTAACAATTTTAAATTATTGAAGTTCGCGGATAAGAATTCCCTCTATCAACGCCTGACGGTTATTAAAGGCATGCAGGGTTATATAGATGCAGTGATTGCTGATGAGGTCAGTGTTATTGTGCCTAACACCATTGCTGACTCCATTCGTATCGAATATGATCTGGCCTCTAGCATCGAAGCCCCAGTTTACCATGGTCAGAAAGTCGGGGAAATTATAATTTACCATCAAAACCGGATCATAAGAGTAGTTGATATTGTGGCGGGTCAGGAAGTAATGGATCGTACCTTGGTACGTTTAATTATAAATCAGTTATTAATTACCTATCAAAAGCTAGCTGGTTGGGGATGTTTTTAATACAAAAAAAGGGCTCGTTCCAATCCCCTAGTATCATCGACTAGGGAGCGGAACGAGCTTTTTAGTGTTTAATTCGCTATTTTGGTTTTCGATAAAAAAATGGTAAATAATGTTCAAACCCAACATCACGGAAATTAAGAATACATTCCGTACCGCCCACAAAAAGAACGCCCCCGGGTTTTAACGCTTGGCAAAATCTGCGGTATAAATTATCCTTTGCCTCTTCAGTAAAATAGATCACAACATTACGACATAAAATCAGGTCAAACCCTGTCTCGAAGTTATCTAATAGCAGATTTTGCTGTTTGAATTCCACCCTGTTTTTAATCTCGTCTTTTAGACGATACTGGTTGTTTGAAATGGTAAAGTATTTCTGTTGTATTGCAGGAAGCACATTTTTCATTTCAATGAGACCATAAATACCGGCTTTAGCCTTTAGCAACATCTCTGTATCTAAATCTGTGGCTAGAATGCGATGCTTATTTTGCGCTGAAATCTCGTTCAAAACAATGGCCATCGAATATGGCTCGGCCCCGGTCGAGCAACCCGCACTCCAAATATTCAGCTTACCTCCGACTGTTTTAAGTAACTCAGGAAACACCTGTTCTTTAAGTTCCACAAATTTTTCCGGCGTACGGAAAAATTCCGTGACATTAATTGTTAAATAATCCGTAAACTCTTTGTATAATTTGGCATCAACATTCATCATGTCTATCAACTGGTCATAATTTTTCGCACCAACACGGAGCATCAGATTATTGATACGGCGAATCATTTGAGTCGGTTTGTAATCATTCAAATCCCAGCCTGACTTTTGACGAAAGCGCTGTTTAAATTTTTCGTAGCCTGGATCTTTTAATCCCTCCATGTTTAGCCCCCTGTTTGTAGATATACTATAGGACTAGTTAATTCCGCTTAGTACTCAAAAATCCTGCATTATTGTGTCGCTTTTTGAAATTTACATTTCTTAACTTATTAAGCTAATGCTCAGCATCGAGCGCGTTTTTTGGCTGCATAAACACCTTGCATAAATTACCACACATAAGCTATTTCGTAATAACCCATAATAAAAGCACCAAGCAAAAAGGAGGTGAGCAATATATGGCCAGAAGTAGAAAACCTGCTAATCCTAATGCTGAAAACGCTTTAGACAGCTTTAAAATGGAAGTCGCTTCCGAACTTGGTATAGCCGATAAAGTACGTCAATCCGGTTGGCAAAACATGAGCTCCGCCGACTGCGGCCGCGTAGGTGGTACTATGGTACGCAGAATGATTGAAGCATATGAGTCAAAACTCTCCGGTACCAGTAACACTCAAGTAGATACTAGTAACGTAATGACTGCAAAGTTTGACGTAAATAAACAACCTTAAGACTAAAACGAGCGGGTGTCTCCACCCGCTCCTTATTATTTTTCATTATTTACGAGCAGCCGAACTGATAATAGCCTCGGCAACGTCCCGAATAGATTTACGTTTACTCATACTATATTGCTGTATTCTCCGATATGCTTCCTGTTCCGTTAACTGGTAGGCATCCATCAGAATACCTTTAGCCCGGTCAAGTATTTTACGAGTTTCCAAAGTCCCCTTTACATCCTCTAATTCTTTCTCCAACTCCATAAACTCCTGGAAGCGGGAAATAGCGATTTCCATAGCGGGGAACAGATTGTTTTCCTTAACTGGTTTTACTAAGTATGCTAAAACACCGGATTCTTTGGCTTTCTCCACAATCTCTTTTTGGCTGTAAGCGGTTAAAAGCAGCACCGGTGCCAGTTTTTTTAATGAAATCACTTTTGCCGCGCTGATCCCATCCATTTCTGGCATCTTAATATCCATAATCACTAAATCCGGACGATGCTTTTTCGCTAACTCAATGGCTTGTACTCCATCGCTGGCTTCACCCACTACGGTATGTCCCGCTTCTTCAAGCATCTCTCGTATATCCATACGTATAATCGATTCATTATCTGCAATAACTATCCTTAAACTATCCATGGCTAAAATCCTCCTTTCCGCACTTTCGGCATAGTAATGGCCGCAGTCGTTCCAAAACGACTGATTATTGAAAGTTCCCCGCCAAGATCGTCTTTCACCAGGGTTTGCACAATCTGTAAACCCAAGCTACGCGTGGATGTAATGCTAAAATCCGTCGGTAACCCAATACCGTCATCCCGCACTTCTATATAATAACCCTGTTCCCGCTCCAACATATCTACTGTAATGCTCCCTTCCTGTCGCCCTTTGAACCCATGTTCCACAGCATTAGCCACTAGTTCGTTAATCACTAGCGCAACACTGACAGCCTGCTCGGAAGGCAATAGAATATCTTTACCATTTAATACGGTTTGGATATTAAAACCCGGTTCCAACATATTCTGTATTACTAAGTCCAGAATATTTTTCGTCACTTCACGTATATTTATGCTCTCTGAATCCTGTTGCGATAAAAATTCATGTACCACCGCAATACTCAGGATCCGGTTAATACTCTCAGCTAAAGCGTCTTTGACCAACTGTGACCCGCTGCGCCGGGCCTGTAAACGCAGTAAACTGGCTATGGTCTGCAAATTGTTTTTTACACGGTGATGGATCTCCTGTATTACCGCCGATTTAACAAGCAGTTCCTTTTCTTTTTTGCGCACCTCGGTTACGTCACTGACAATTAAAATGATGCGTTCTGGACGTCCATGCACAACCAGCGGTATGGCTCGTTTAAATAATACCAAATCACCGTAAATGTATTCTTGTTCTAAGTATTCTTTTTTACTAAAAGCCTTTACCACAAAGCGGTCATTTACATGTCTATCGGTTACTTTACGCCCTAAAAGATGACCGATGCCCAGGAGTTTATAGATACTGGAAGCCACTGGATTTGCAAAAATTATAACTCCCCGTTCATCCACAATTACAATACCATCGCGGGCCGTGATTGTTTTAAATTTTGCATATTGATAGATTGGCTCGTGGATCAGTGTTTGCATAAACAATTTGACTGTTTCCGACAACACCTCACTGCGATCCTGCCGGTTTTGAGTGCGATTACGTTCCATGCTTACCGCGGCAATAACCCGGCCATGTCGGTCGAAAACAGGAAAAGTCTCCTGTTCCAAAGATTCCGCCCCAACGTCCATCTCACGCACGCCACAAATGCTTACACCATTTTGTAAGGTTCTTAGCACTAAAGCCTCTTCTACAGCTGCTACCGTTTGTCCTAACAGTACTTTTTCATGGGCGGCATGTATGGTATGCGGCTTGGCCTGAGCAACAATGACCAGGAAATTTTTATTAGTTGCCTGGCAATATATAGTTATATCGGCATGTGCAATATCTGATATGGGCTGAAGATTGTCTGCGAGCAGCTCTAATATTTCAATCTGATCCTGTTCTAAGTCTGTTATCTTAGCACAAATGTCACCGGCAACACCCATCATCTCACCCGCCATACTAAATATAATATTAATCCATCATAATTCTATTCTTCATCTTATAATTTTTCCCTTTATCAAAGGTTTTAATATTTTGCGGGACTTACATCCTAAAGTTTACAGAATCACTCAATTGTAAAGTATCCACACTATCCACAGGTTTATCCACAGCTTGCAAGCATGTTATCTCGATAGTCTCTCCTTTTTTTCCACAATATCCACAATTGTGCCCTTAATTTTAAACTCCTATCTTATGCACATGCTAAACGCCTGATTTATCCTACTTATAAACAGTTTATCCACAATATCCACAATTGTCATACTTTTGTTGATAGTCCTAAAGGCAAAGACGGGACTGCATTCAGACTCAGACTGGCAAAATCCTGGTTAATATATTGGTAATATGCTCTACATGCGACCATGGCGGCATTATCTGTGCATAACACAGGACGAGGGTAAATGATCTTCAAGCCCAGTCCTTGAGCTCGCTGACTTATAACATTACGTAAAGCGCTGTTTGCGGCCACTCCACCGGCCAATGTAATCGTGGAAACCCCCAACTCCTGGGCAGCGCATACCGCCTTAGCAGCCAGTGTATCCACAATGGCAAATTGGAAGCTAGCCGCGACATCAGCCTTATTGAACTCTTCATTTTTTTGCTGTTTATGATGAAGATAGTTTATTACGGCAGACTTCAGACCGCTAAAACTAAATTCATATGAATCCTCTCTGCGGAAAGCCTGTGGGAAATTTATGGCATGGGGGTCTCCCGAAAGCGCCAGAGCTTCAATAAAAGGACCTCCCGGATAACCCAAACCAAGGATTCTTGCAATCTTGTCAAAGGCCTCCCCTGCGGCATCATCCCTTGTCTGCCCCAGCAATTCAAATTTCCCATGCTCCCGTAGACATACAAGCGTCGTATGACCCCCGGAAACAGTTAAGCAAACAAAGGGGAAGGTTAAGTTTTCGTGTTCCAGAAAGTTTGCATACATATGGCTTTCAATATGGTGAACCCCAATAAGCGGTATCCCTTTGGCGTAGGCAATCGCCTTTGCTGCTGCCACTCCTACCAATAGCGCTCCAACTAATCCAGGCCCATATGTAACCCCAACGGCTCCAATTTCTTCTAGCGACACACCGGCTTCCCGCAGCGCTTCTTGGATGACAGGTAACACATTTTCCAAATGTTTGCGTGATGCAATTTCCGGAACAACGCCCCCAAACTTTTGATGTATATCTATTTGCGAGGAAATAATATTCGATAATATATGTTTGCCGTTTCGTACAATGGCAACGGACGTTTCATCACAACTTGTTTCGATCCCTAAAATTAATGTATCCATACTGCTCCTCTTTTCAGAACTAGTTTCTAGTATTTTACCCTAAATTGTAACATCTTAGGGCTGGCATCCATACACTAATTACACAATCACCCTCTACTTTGGCCGCTCCAGTAGTGGCCTTTTTTTATGCAGATCGAGCCCGCTCAAAATGCGCATCTTTTTAAGCAGGCTAAGATCCAGACTACATACTGTCCTTCCACATTACAATGGCGTCTTCTTTGTTGTCATCATAGTAGGCTTTGCGTCGTCCCCGGGCTTCAAAGCCCATTTTTTTATAAAGCCCCAGGGCTACCACATTAGAAACTCTCACTTCCAGGGTCATGCTGGTGGCTCCGCAGGCACGGGTCAGATCAATTAATTGCCCTACCAGCCGTTCACCATATTTCCGACCCCGATAATCAGGATGAATGGCAATATTGGTGACATGTCCTTCCTCGAAGATAATCCAGACCCCGGCATAACCAATTATTTTACCGTTTAACTCGGCAACAAGATAATGGGCATGGGAGTTATGATCCAACTCCCCCCAGAAAGACTGATATGACCAAGGCATCGAAAAGCAAGCTTCCTCAACTTCTACTATTGCATTTACATCAGCAATGTTTGCACGGCGAATGTGCAGTTCAATCGGTCTCACCCCCGCAGTGTCTTTGTTCCCATAGCACCTCTGCCTCTGAACGGCGAATGTAAAGAGGGAGTAGCGTTTGCGGATCCTGCCCCTCTCCATTTATTAATTGCTGCAAGCCCAGTTGTCCCGACGACGCCCCCCGGGGCATACGGTTTAAAGGTGCTGCAATTTGCAGGATCGCAGGGTCTATCCCTTGTAATTGCTCTGAAAAATCCACAACCTCACCGATTACGACGCTAGGCCGCCCTGTAGACGTAACTAGGCTTATAAGCGCATCTATATCCATTACCCCATAATCTGACAAACGTCGAGGATCTCCTCGGGATGTATCATATTGCGCAGTGTATACACGACCTTTCTGCGCATCCAGTATTGGGTAAATAAAACGTTCGCTATAGGGAAACTGGGCTGCCAAAGCATCCAAGGTAGGCACGCCAATAACCGGAATACCTAAAGCAAAGGCCATACTTTTAGCTGTGGCAATGCCAATTCTTAACCCGGTAAAAGAACCTGGTCCGATGCTTACAGCAATCCCCCCCAGGTCCTGGGGCGTCATCTCTGCGTCGTCTATTAGTTTTTTTATCGTGGGCATTAGCCTTTCGGAATGGGTCCTACGCGTGTGCACGGTAAGTTCGGCAACAACACGACCGGGTTCTACGATCGCTGCACTACATACTAGTGTCGCTGTATCAATGCCTAGTACATACACTATTTCTTCAGCTCCTCTAACCGCTGGTGATATCTCTCACCCAGCGCCTTTAATTCAATTTTACGTCCACTTCCTGCATCCCCGATATAACTTATGTTAATAGCTAAATAAGCGTTAGGTAATATTTCCGGAAATTTTTCGGCCCATTCAATCACAGAGACCCCCTGCCCATAGATATATTCATCAAAACCGAGTTCCTGTAATTCTTCGGCCCGTTCAAGGCGGTATAAGTCAAAATGGTATAGCGGCAAATCAGCGTCATAGATTTGCATGATCGTATAGGTTGGACTCGTGACTACCTCCCAAATACTTAATCCTTGAGCAATCCCCTTCGTCAAATAAGTTTTACCAGCCCCCAAATCACCGGATAAAGATATCACGTCCCCTGCTTTTAGGACACGCCCTAATGCTAAACCAAAAGCAATGGTCTCATCCGGCGACATAACTTCCCTAATCATTATTCGTCATTCCTTCCTGTGAAATGATTGTATCCCTTTGGCTGCAAAGGCTCCTCATGTCCGCTTTGATGAACCAGTATGATCCCAGTCCGGGGTTCTGTAATCTGTCCAACCACCGTTAATTTAATTTCCGGCAGTAGACAACTAATCTTCGCCAATTGTTGGCTTGTAGCCGTAAATACCAACTGATAGTCTTCCCCACCATATAATGCGTAGTCTATCGCCCGTGTACCCGATTTATCCGCGAAAGCAATTAGGGGATCGGAAAGGGGCAGTACGTCTCCATAAACTCGAGCACCCATACCACTTGCCTGACATATCTCATTTATCTCACTGGCCAAACCATCACTAATATCATTCATGGCATGCACATGACAGGCTGAACATACTCTCCCCAGCGCAACCTGCGGCTCCGGCATCAAATGCGCGTTTAATAACCTTTCTGCATCAACAAAATCCACTTTATCCAATAATAGCCGCAAGCCGGCCGCTGAGTCCCCGATGGTTCCGGAAACTACGACGGAATCCCCCAGCAGAGCGCCAGATCTATATATCGCACGATCCTGTTCCGTTTCACCGAGCAGCGTAACACTAATAATTAGTCCCCCTGGTGAAGAAACCGTATCCCCACCAACAATGTTTACCTTGTGTAATGCTGCCAGGTGTTTCATTCCCTCATAAAACCGCTCTACAAAAGATACCGGTATCGCTCGAGGTAACCCCAGAGAAACCAACGCATGGCGGGGAACACCGCCCATTGCCGCAATATCGCTGATATTAACCGCCAATGCCTTATAGCCTAGCTGCCAGGGAGTAATTATATGCTGGTTAAAATGTACATTTTCGACCAGCATATCTGTAGTGGCTAATAACACCATATCCGTTCCAACCTTCAGGACAGCCGCATCGTCACCAATACCAAGCAGCACCGTCGACGGATCTTGAATCGTATTTTTTGCAATCCGGGCGATTAGCCCGAATTCCCCAATTTCTGACAAGTTCATCTTCCACCTTCTTCATTAAATATATCCCCAGGCATTGCCGCTTTTTCCGTTAGTATTCCCTACCCCGCACTTTTTTCCTGCATTAACCCTTGTGAGTCTCTCAGGTACGTACTACAATAGAAGAGATATAGTTTAGGAATACGGTAAGTGGTAAGCGGTAAGCGGTAAACGGTAAGCGGTAAGCAGTACATGGTAAACGGTGGATAATTCTAAGATTAATAAAATAATTAATCTTTGTATATATTTTTGTTTGTGATTAATGCTAGATAGATTGGCGAATACGCAAATACAACCTAGGGGAGACATAGTATGAGACCAACATGGGTTGAAATTGACCTCAGTGCTATTAAACACAATTTGCAGGAAATCCGCAGGGCTACTCACCCCGGCGCAGCAATCATGGCGGTAGTTAAAGCTAATGCCTACGGCCATGGGGTCATAGAAGTAACCCGCACTGTTTTAGCCAACGGCGCTAGCCACTTGGCTGTTGCTATCCCGGAAGAAGGCCGCTATTTACGCCAGCAGGGCATCACTGTTCCGATATTGTTATTAGGGCTTACGCTGCCGGAACAAGCTGAAGAAATCATCCAACATGAGCTGAGCCCCGCCGTTGCAACGTGGGAAAGTGCTGTTGCGTTGGCAGCGGCGGCCCGCCGTTTAAGAAAACCAGCCAAAATCTTTATTAAATTGGATACCGGTATGCATCGGATAGGTATCCCCGTTGGTGAAGCGGTGGCTTTCATACAGCGGATAGCGGTCCTTGAGGGTATCGTCCTGCAGGGTCTTTTCTCGCATTTCGCGATAGCCGATAGCAAGGATAAGACCTATACCAACAGACAGTTTGACGCCTTCCAGGGAGTGGTTGCAGCTCTAGAACAGGCTGGCATACGTATACCCAACAAATCAGTAGCGAATAGCGCAACAATTGTTGATCTTCCATCCATGCACCTCGATTTTGTGCGCGCTGGCATCATACTGTATGGGCTTGCTCCTTCTGATGAAGTAGGCCAGACGATGAAACTTAGACCCGCTATGCAGTTTAAATCCCGTATCTCATATCTTAAAAGAGTCCCCCAAGGCAGTAAAATAGGCTATGGTTGCACCTACACCGCCCCAATTGATATCGTCGTAGCTACTCTGCCTGTGGGATACGCTGATGGATTTAGCCGCCTCCTATCCAACCAGGGTACAGTTTTGCTCCATGGAATACATTGTCCTGTGATTGGCAGAGTCTGTATGGATCAGATTATGCTTGATGTCACCCAAGTTCCTGCTGTCGCTATCGGTGACGAAGCTGTTTTATTTGGCAAACAAGGCGCTGCTGAAATTACTATTGATGAAGTTGCCAAAAAAATAGGTACGATCAGCTATGAAGTCGTATGCAATATTAGTGCTCGGGTACCAAGGGTATATATCTAATTAAAAAGGGGAGCCGTTACACGACTCTCCTTTTTTACGGCGTTTTTTAGTTATGATACGCTACTCTTTCTAAACAGCGATACCAATTTACCGATAAAACCCGGTAATCCTGAGGGTTTTCCAATAGAAATATCTAGCATTTTGGCTGCAATATCATCAATGTTCCTGGCAGCTTTTGCTGCGGGATAGGAGATCATGATCGGACAGCGTTCTTTGATGGTACGACCCATTAAACGATCCTCCACAATATAACCCAGATATTCAATGTCCTCTTTTAAATAATGTTTTATCACCGACGTAAGTTTTTCGCACACATCCTTGGCCTCAAATTCATCTTCCACCCGATTAACGACCAGCATTTGTTTAGAGTGACACCCAGCGCTGTGCATTACTTTTGTAATCGCATAGGCATCTGTTATGGCATGAGGTTCCGGAGTCGTCACAACAATTACTTCGTCGGAGGCCAGCAGGAAATTTGAAACATCCCGGGATATGCCTGCTCCGGTATCCAGTAGAATAATATCTGTCAGACCGTCTAGTTGGTTAAAGCTCTGGATGATTTGGCTAAATTGCTTATCGGTCAACTGAGTTAGTTCCTGAAAACCAGATCCACCGGGGATAACGATAATATTACCTGGCCCCTGTAACGCGATATCAAGCAGGCTCGTACCAGTCAAAAGATCCGCTATGTTATATTTAGGATATAAATCCAGCAGCACATCGACATTTGCCGTACCCAAATCTGTATCAATGATTGCCACCCGTTGCCCTAGATTAGATAAGGCTATCGCTAAGTTAATGGTGAAGGTAGTCTTTCCAACCCCTCCTTTGCCGCTGGTAATAGCGATGACCCTAGTCGTGCCGGCTTGAGGTTGATAATCAGCAGTTTCTACTATATTCTGAGGACGTGCAATCGTATATGCTTTAATTTGCCCCAAATCCCTACCAATAATTTCAGCCAGAAACTCATGGGTACCCTGGTGACCTATGGCCGTAATTTCCAATATCGTTCCAATAGGCCATAACAGCATTTTCCCTTGATCATAGGGGATGCTGATATTTAAAGTATAATCTGTCATCGAAAGAATTCTGGAAACATGCATTTTCGAAGGCTGTTGCGACATAAAATTCCGAATTTTCACAGGTTGTCCAGGTACAAACAAGAATTCCATGCCCATAATAGCCTCCCTCCGTTTAGGTTCTGTAAATTACACCAATTCGTTCTGGAACGTTAAAATTCCTGCACCGTTTCCTCTATTATCTCTACTTTGATGGATAGTTTCGGCCTGCAAGTAAATCTATGTTATGAGTCCATTAAGACCATATTGTACATTATCTTGCGCTATGATCGTTTTTACTCCGGATATTCCCTCTATATACGCAGCAATCTCCTTGGTTAAATCAACAGGGTAGTAGCACGCCGGATCCAGATGCGTCACAATACAAGTTTTGACTTTGGTTCCCTTTAGCAAATGGGCTAACCCCACACCCGTAATATGCCGATGTCCAAAAAGGTGAAAATAACTTACATTGGCGATTAGCACATCCATATTTGCATAGGCCTCCCGTAAGTCTCTGCGGTATTCTTGGACCCTTTTAAACCGTTCGATCGGCTGCCAGCTTATACATTGCTCCGTTTCATCCTCTTGCAGATATGTCTGAATATAATTTGTATCACTGGTATACCCGATACTGATCGTCGGTGATACGTATGTAAAGCCGAAGTTGTCACCCCCATGATGAGCGGGTATAGGTGTAATAATCCCCTTCCCAAAGGGGATTATTAGCTTTGGCGATAAGGTAATTATTTCTTCAGGACCTCCTACATAGCCATCCAGTCCATATATTTTCCCCTGATGATATGTAGAGATTAGGCCACTTTCTAACATATCGAGTGGCAACATAACTTTTCCACGCCGCTTGGACATAATATGAGTCATCGCTTCGATGGCCGTTCCTGCATCAAGATAATGATCCGTATGACCATGGGATATATATACGGCGTCTATACCGCGTACATCAATTCCATTACGTACCGCATGATGAATGGACCCAGGTCCGGGGTCGACTAACAGCAACGATCCATCCAAAAACATACACACTCCTCCAGTCTGCTTATATTGACTGGCCAGGTTATACGGGTTACCTCCTGTACCAAGGAAGAACAGTCGATTTACGCTCGATTTCAGGGGGGCATCCTTGGACTTCCATTTATATCGGTTATCCCGCACTGCTTGTTCTGTATGTAAGGCGATATATGTAAAAAGATCCTCCATCTTCTTCATCGAGTTGCCCCCTAGAGTTGCTATTAGCTGATACCAGCGAGTACTCTTGCTTTTAAACAATCTTCTGATATATGTCCCACCTAGGTGAGATCGCTGGCTACACAACATATATCTTTTCGTCATCTTCAGTCTGTTTCCTTTTAATATGTACTCAGGTAAACGGGTGTAAAATATAAAACCCGGAAGCTGTCTCCGGGTTTTATATTTCTGTTTACTAGCTTTTTGGCATAAAAGTATGACAGTTGGTTTGCTCACTTTGGTTAGCGCCAGTTCCACCACCGTCCACATTTACTTCAATGGCTGATGCATCACAGCGTTCGCCGGATTTCCAATACTTGCAGTCTGAGACTGTGCATTTCACACCTGGTAACATCTAATCACCTCCTAAAGGTAGTATGTAATATAATTCCACCAATAATTCCTATTTTTTCATAAACCAGGTGCATATACAAAAAAAAAAATGAAATCTTGCAGTTACTAACTACAAGATTTCATAATCGACGCCTAGCATTTATGGAGGTCTTTACCTAGGTACTCAGACACCACCTGCATGGCGCAAAAGTCACCACACATAGAGCAAGCGGTTGTTCCCTCCGGGTTACGATCCTTACGGTAACGAGCGGCCTTTTGCGGATCAATGGACAATTCAATCTGCTTATCCCAGTCTAATGCTTTACGGGCCTTAGACATCTCCAGATCCCACTCCCAAGCCCCTTTAACTCCCTTTACCAAATCGGCTGCATGAGCTGCAATACGGGCAGCAATAACACCTTCTCTAACATCCTCCAACGAGGGTAATCCTAAATGCTCAGCAGGAGTGACATAGCAGAGAAAATCCGCCCCGGCTGCAGCAGCCACAGTTCCTCCAATGGCAGAGGTAATATGATCATATCCTGGCGCTATGTCGGTAACTAAAGGTCCTAATACATAAAAGGGAGCGCCCTTGCAGAGCATTTTTTGCAACTTAATATTAGCTTCTATTTGATTTAAAGGCATGTGTCCGGGCCCTTCTACCATGACCTGCACACCCGCTTGCCATGCCCGGTCTACCAGTTCACCTAAAACAATTAGTTCTTGAACCTGAGCCCGGTCGGTAGCATCGGCCGCACAGCCGGGACGCAAACCATCCCCCAAGCTCATAGTTACATCGTATTTCAAGCAAATTTCCAACAATTCGTCATATCGTTCATAAAACGGATTCTCCAGGTTGTTATGCAGCATCCAGCCAGTTAGGAAGGCGCCACCCCGACTCACGACATCAGCCACCCGGCCTTGCTGCCGTAAACGCCCGATAGTATGTTGCGTTACACCGCAGTGAATAGTCATAAAATCGGCCCCGTCTGCCGCCTGCTGACGAACCACCGCGATCATGTCATCACCAGTCATATTGACAATAGATCCACGTTTGGCGATAGCCTCCACCGTAGCCTGATAGATAGGTACCGTGCCTACTGCAATTGTGGATGCGGCAATAATAGCGCGTCGTGAAATGTCGATATTATCGCCAGTGCTGAGATCCATCACCGCATGGGCCCCAGCCTCAATGGCTACATTTAATTTCACAAGTTCCTTGGCAATATCGGGGAAATTATTGGAGGTTCCGATATTGGCATTGACTTTTGTGCGCAACCCTTTTCCAAAGCCTTGTGGAACAAGGCTTTGATGATTAATGTTTGCCGGAATACAGATAACGCCTTGTGCGACCCCGGCGCGTACGAGCTCTGGATCTAGCCTTTCCGCTAAGGCCACCACCATTATTTCCGGAGTCACAATTCCTGCTTGGGCCCTTAACATCTGTGTACTCATCTGAAACCATCGCTCCTATCATCTAACTTATATTCACTTACTTTAATAGTCCGATCATTGGGCTGCTAGGAGAAGCATAAGCTGTTTTTGGTATACGTCCTGCGTTAAAACACAACGCCCCAGCCTCGACACCCATTCTCATGGCAGTGGCCATCAGTGCGGGATCTTTTGCCCTGGCTATAGCCGTATTCACCAACACTGCATCAGCACCAATTTCCATGGCCAGAGCCGCATCGGCCGGGGAGCCAATTCCGGAATCTACCACAACCGGTACATCAACCCGATCGATGATCATACGAATTTTTGTAAAATCAATAAAACCTTGTCCCGATCCAATCGGGGAAGCACCGGGCATTACGGCCGCTGCGCCTGCCTCAACCAACATTTTGGCTATGATGGGATCATCAGTAGTATAAGGTAAGACAATGAAGCCTTCCTGCGCCAAAATACGGGTGGTTTCAATAGTTGCAATAGGGTCCGGCAATAGGCTTTCCAACTCACCAAACACTTCGACTTTAATATAGTCAGATAACCCTGCTGCCCGCCCAAGACGCGCAAGTCGAACCGCTTCTTCAACCGTCGTAGCTCCAGCCGTATTAGGCAGCAGCGTAATTTTTTTTAAATCCAAGTACTCAATTAAAGACTTTTCCGTAGGATTTTGCAGATTCATACGCCGCACCGCCACTGTCACCATTTCTGTACCAGAGGCCACAATAGCCGCCGCCATCTGCTCCATCGTATCATACTTCCCCGTCCCTACCATCAAGCGGGACTTGAATTCTTTACCCCCAATGACCAATTTATCTGCTTTCATAACCAGTCCTCCCCTCTCTATTCCCATTCCCCATCACTTGCTTACCGATTTCCGATTTCCGCTCTTTTAGCCCCCGCCAACAAACTGTACAATCTCCACTATATCATTCGTGCAGAGATTTACAGACGCATAACTGCCTCTTTTTAAAATAACGCCGTTGTGTTCGATGACAACCCGCTCCGGGGCCATTTCCCATTGGACCAGCATGCCGGCCACCGTAGTTCCCTCCGGCAGACTATGGATTTCCCCATTGATTTTCAACGTAATCACCCGTTCTCCCCCCCTACCAATTACCAATTACCAATTACCAATTACCGCTTACCGCTTACCCATTACCGCTCACCAATTACCGAACTTATCAATAATCGTATCCAGCCTTGGTAATTGTTCAGGTCTGCACTTTTCCCGAAACCGTCTTAAACTTTCAACCGCTTGGGCACTACAGATATCTGGCATAATCTCCTGCCGGGCACACTCTAGCCATTTCTCCCCGTTACGTTTGGACGAAAAACAATTTGTACAAAAACTAGGTAAAAATCCCTTCTCGCCAATTACGATGCTCATTTCTTCCACAGAGCGTCCGTCTTCAATATGAAACTGTTCCTCATCATGCCGTTCTTTGCCAGCATAACCGCCGGGATTCGTACGGGAGCCCGCGCTTATCTGTACAATGCCAGCATCAAGCAATTCCTCACGTAATGCAGGCAATTCCCGGGTTGACAAACAGATACCGGTAAAGGGAAGAGCCAGCTTCATAACCGCTATCAGCTTCTTAAAATCAAAATCGGAAACGGGGTATGGAGGATTCTTTAACACAGTACCCAGAGCGGGCCGTAACCGCGGGATACAAATTGTTCTGGGTCCCACCCCATAATGTTGGGTTAGATGCAAAGCATGACCGAGGAGCCCCATTACTTCAAATTTATACTCATAAAGGCCGAATAAGGCACCTAGGCCTATATCTCTAAATCCTGCCTGCATCGCCCGATCCATTGCCGAAAGCCGCCATTTATAATTAGCTTTCATACCTGTAGGATGCATCATTTTGTAGGTTTCGAGATGATAGGTCTCCTGAAATAACACCAGCGTTCCTACACCAGCCTCTTTTAGCCGAACTAGATCAACAACCGAAAGTGGTGCCACTTCCATGTCAACCCGTTCAATGCCGGTAGCATAAACCGCCTTGACCGCTTCCAGAAGATATTCGATATTGGATTTAGCCGGGTCTTCACCTGATACTAAGAGCGCGATTGTCTGTCCCTGATTGACCAAGACCCGCGCTTCGGCAGCAATTTCATCCACAGTGAGGGTTTTTCGCTGTTCAAGTGTATTATCACGCCGGAAGCTGCAATATAAGCAATTATTGCAACATTCATTAGATAGATATAGCGGTGCATATAATACAATCCGCGGACCAAACAGTCTGTCTTTGATGGCACCAGCGGCATGCATCATTTCTTTAACAACACTGTGATCATCGACCTGTAACAACACGGCAGCCTCAGCCGTTGTAAGTCCTTTTAAATCCAGTGCTTTATCGATTAACTTCCGCACGGTGTCTGGGCCAGCGTCTTTGGCTTCATGAAGTTCCTGTCTAATCCGCTGTTCATTAATAAAATCGCATTGTTCTTCCATTATACAAAAACCTCCACATCTAGAAATCGGGGATCAATCAAATCCTTAAATAGAAAGTTTTCCCCTAGGTCCCCGGCCCCCGGTTCCCACCATACCTTTTCGCGTTATTAATTATTTGCAGCATTTCAACCGCTGCCTGTTTGACATTATCTGCCGCCACTACCGCCGTAATTACCGCAATACCATCCGCCCCTGCGGCGATTACCTGCGCTAAGTTATCCTGCTTAATCCCACCGATAGCAATACAGGGGATACTCACAGCATTGCAAATTTCCTGTAACAATTGCAATCCTCTTGGTGTCTCTACATCTTCTTTTGTATTTGTAGCAAAAACGGGTCCAACACCGATATAATCTGCCCCTGCCTCTTCCGCCAGCTTTGCTTCGATCAGATTATGAGTAGAGACCCCAATCAATTTATCTATGCCGATAATTCTTCGCACATCTGCAATATTCATATCCTGCTGCCCAATATGAACGCCGTCGGCATCGACTGCCAACGCTACGTCAGCGCGATCATTGATAATTAAAGCAACACCGGCTTTCTGCGTTATTTTCCGAATGCAACGCCCCTCTTCCACCAACTGTCTCGTATCCATGCCCTTCTCCCGCAGTTGAATCGCCGTAGCACCACCCGCTATAGCCTGAGACACTATGTCCGACAAGCTTCTTCCCCTGGACCACCGCTCACCGGTAATGACGTACAAGCCCCAATCTGGCATTAGCTGTTGATATAGACAAAAAGCGCTGGATAACCTTTTCTCCATGGTATATACCATGAAGCGAAATTGTTTAAATCCGTGTCCTACTGCTGGATTGACTAACTTCCCGAATTCCTCCAGCGCTCTGGCAGCTTCCTGGACTCGTTTAATGTTGGCGATGGCTATTTCGCGGTAATCAGCACGTAACCCCTCACTATGACTATAGGTATGTCCACCGCCCACATCCTCCTGAGCATCCCGGGCATCAACCAAAACAGTATAATTAAAAGCCGGATGTCGGCATACTTCCGCCAATCGGTGTCGGCATTGCTTAATTTCAGCTGTCAATGCTTCATTATCCATCACAAAACGGGCAATTTCTTCAATCACGCGAAGTCCCTCTGACGCCCGGTTTAAGTTGGCATCAAGTATTCGCCAAACCTTTTTCACAGCTACACCTCCGTGGAATAGAAAAGACCGCTCCGTAGGGAGCGGTCGTCCACATGTCTTCTTGTTTAAAACATCCGTACGCCACTTCCCTACGCTGGTATTACCCAGATCAGGTGTTAAGGGTCGGCCCTATGGCCTCTCAGCTTGCGCTCCCCTAGTGGAACAAAGTCACTGTTAATATATATTCCAGCCAAATCAAAATATTCCTGTTTATTGTTGTATCCCAATATTTTTTATTTCACAATATCCAGAAGCTGGTTTGCAGCACATTTATCACTTTTTGATGATCGCTTCGTTACGAGACAAAGGTTCACTTAAATCCAGATGACCCTTTAATGTTACCAGGTCTTTCCCCTCAACCATAAACTGTACTTGTTTTACTTCCGGGAATTCGGTCATGGTATTAATAACTGCGGAAATAGTAAGTATCTCTCCTGCCGAGCCCCCCCAATGGTCTCTTACGAAAGCGTCGTTAAAGTCAACATAGGCCACGTGGTTTACGATCTTGATATTCCGTATTTTAGCTGTATCAGGCGTCACTTTTACAAGATCTTTATTACGAGGTCCAGCTATTAATTCCGATAAAGCAGTTTGGGCCGGATGATTATTCTTGGTAACCTCCCGTTTCTCGGCTACCAATGCAGTACCGTCCTTAGTTGCGAAATAAAGTGTAAGGACCATATTATTGTTAGAAGTGACACCAGTCTGCGTCTCCGTTGGTTTCCCGTTCGAGACATCTGGCGGCTGTGGCTTATCCTCCGTACACCCTACCCCTGTTATGATAATGACAAGAAGTATTAACAGGCACCGGGCGACCTTAGATCCATTATAATTATTTAACATGTCATCCCTCCTGACTACTCCCCAGGTGTAAAGTATCTAGCAAACCCGTCATAAATGCCCTGAGCGGCTTTTTTAAGAAATTTCGGATCATTTAAAAGTTTCTCTTCCATGGGATTTGAAATAAAGGCAACCTCCACCAAAGCAGCAGGCATATCGGTATGTTTTAACACATAAAATCGCGCGGGGATTTTTCCTCGATCCCGTAATTTGATCTGCTCAACCATACCATCATGGATAAAATTGGCTAATCGCACATCGCCTGTAGTTTTCGGATAATAATAGGTACCTGTTCCATTGACATCGGCTTGGTTGAACGCGTTAATATGAATACTTACAAACAAATTAGCATTTGCTTCATTGGCCACATCCGCTCTAGCTTGCAGTTCCTGAGTATCAGTTGCTTTAGGCCCATAGACATCATAATCCCCGGTTCTTGTCATAAGCACAGTTGCACCGCTTTTTTCTAACAGCTTTTTGACTTCCTGACTGATCGCCAGTGTCACATTTTTCTCCATCGTTTTGCCGGGACCGATAGCCCCGGAGTCGCTTCCCCCATGTCCAGGATCCAAGACGATTACTTTGTTCGCTAGCCCTGGTTGCTCAAAAAACTTAATTGGCTTTGGATCAGGGAAAGGCGATGCCGGAGGAGGTGGCGGCAAAGTCACCACCGGTTCAGCCGAGATGGGTTTACTCCCCACACCCGCCGTTATCTCGGGCAAAGCCTGCAGTCGTCCAAAATCTAAAACCAACCTGCTAGGTTTCCCGTTTGATACATCTTCCGGCAAGGTGAAGATTCGGAATTCATCAGCCTGCATCCCGTCCTTAATATCTAAAACTACGCGCACAACATTGGGTTTATTCTGATTAACCCTTACCTGGCGTACCATCTCGTTATTGACGGAGACCAGCCGCGGCATGGAAGCATTTATCCAGGCACCGTTTAGATCTACCACCAAACGACTAGGATTAGAAAGCACAAAGGTATTGTATGTAACGGCCCCAGTCTGATCCAACACCAGCCTAAGCTGCGCGGGAGCACTGGTATCACTACTATGATCATACCAACGGACGGCAGTAATTTGCTTCATTTGCCCCAAGTCTGCAGCTAAAATGTTTGTATGGGGATATACGACCATACTGATAAGCAAAACTATCAAGAAAGGTAACTGTTTCATGGCACGCTCCTTTCAAGCACTATATTACATAAGGTAGTTACACCACAGTTTTATGTATTTCGACACTTACGTAAAATATCCTGCTTCCGGAGCGCTAATATTACATAACGTATTTGCATAATAAAATACTTTCTATTTTTATTTATCTCAACAAGTCCAGCTCCCCGGAACTTAGTATCCGTTCGGCATTAAGCAGAATTAACAACCTACCACTATCCTTACCTATACCGCGGAGATACTCTTTGCCACCTCCCGCGATTGATTGCACTACATCTATCGCACTATCTTGCAGTTTCTTTACTTCCGTAACTTCATCGACAATAATCGCGAATTCCTGATCACCTGTTTCAATAATAATGGCCCGTCTATCTGGAACTTTTTCCGTTTCCAGACAAAACTTCACCGCTAAATCAATCACAGGTATTATCTTACCTCTCAGATTAATAATCCCTTCCGTATAATCTGGAGTATTCGGCAGCTTTGTTGCGCCTTGATAATAAATAATTTCCCTAACCTGTGATATGGAAATCGCATATTCTTCTTTTCCTAGCCGGAATACAACTAACTGTTCTTCTGCCATTAAGAGCTCCTCCTTCATCTTATAGTAACGCTTATTGTTCGATCTCAACTTTAATTTCAAACATCCTATGCCAAGGAAAGGATACTTTAAGCTTATTCGGTTCAACCCACAGATATTGCCGGGCAAAAAGTCGGATCTTCTTTTCTGTATCGGAAGTAATTTCAGGTTCAAGCCAGTTAAAATAGTCAGGGCCGCCTTGCTCGGCATAATACAACTCTCTGTAAATTTCCTTCCTAATGTTAGCCTGATAAGCCCAATCGTCCAAATAGCGAACAATCAATAGACGTTGTCTCTCTTTGTCAGACATACCCGTAGCCATCATACCTTGTCCAATAGCATACCCCAGTGTGTTACTCGCCGTATTCCATCCGGAATAAGCAGATATTTTATCAAGCAGCCCCCGTTCATACAATTCCCTCATTAATGAATTGTCGGCCCCATTTGCAAAGGCTATATCTGCAACCGCCACAGGCTTTCCTGCCGCCAGCCGGTTTTCTATAGTCGTCACAAATTGACGGGTACAATCAGTAATGATAGGTAAGTTTTCGAAAACTCCCGCCTCTTTGGTCCCATTGGCCAGCGGGGTATTTACAACTAACAGTAAATCCGGGGTCTCCAAACCGCTCGCAACAATTCCACCGGCTGCCCTAATATGATCTTTGATCGTATGCCCGATTGGCTGGTCTTCATAGCTTGCGATAGTCTCTGCTCCTGTTCCTAACGCGTACTGAATCTCAACAATTGGCATCTGCATTGTTAACTCATTGTAAGCCCGAGCCAGTAAAACCATGCCTAATTGATCAGCACCGGGAAAAGAAATATATTTGGCATCTGATAAATTAGCAGCCAATTTACTAAGCATGCGGGATTCCTTATGAGATTGCGAATACGGTGAGGTGTCATCACGGCCAATAATTAGATAGTTTAATGTCCCCGCTTTCGTTAGATCTATAAGATTGGTGTTAGCGTGAAAATTCTTTTCCCGCCGGCTCATCCAATCAGACATAAATGCACTGGGTATAGCCTTTTCCAACGACTGTATTGTTCTTTGCTCATCAGCTGTCAATTTCATGACCTCGCCCTTATCCTTTAGTGCAGTATACTGAAAAATATCGCCCCCATATGTATCATAATAAGGTGGTTCGACTCCCCCAAAACTAGCATGAGGCGAACGCATTATTGTACTGAACACATACATACGGGCATGCGGATTCGCTTCCCTCAGTTGACGAAAACGGTTTAGCCGCTCTTCAAGAATATTACTACTAAAATCATGGATACGGGAATCTACTAATCCTCCGTATATTAATGAATCGGCTGACAGTACCATGGCATCGGCCTTGTTAGCATTATCGTTTATCCATTGCCACAATTGCTCCGGGTCACCTGCACGATGACGACCAGCTAAATAGTCTGTAGGCGGTACTAAAATATCAAATTTTGCCGCCTTTACAGTATCAACCTCATACACCGCAGATACCGGTCGATCATCAATTGGCACAAACAAAATTGTTTTAGCGTAAACTATCGGCATAGCCATCCATAGTAATAGACTGCACGTCGCTATTTTGCGGATTATGTTCATTTCATCACCTTTTTTATATTATATTTTCTCAACTGTAATAGTCAACTATATGACAAATTATTGAATAGTAAAATCACCCTCTAGGACTATTTACATTATAATAATTTAGATGCGGCGATGGCAGCTCAGCGCGTGTTTGCAGCGTGCAACAACATGAGAACTTACAAACCAATGACTTTTATTTATACAAGGCATCAGCACAAATTTCAGCGGGTTTATTTTACAAGTAGGGGAGAAATACGGGATGAGTGTATTGGAACGGATTAAATCAAGTGATCTTAGAACGCGGTTATCTATTCGTGTAAAACCCTATGTGGTCAGGAATGGTTATTGGAACGAAAGTTTAGTTGACGATAATGAAGCTAAATTCGAACTCCTTCGCCTGGCAAAATTAGGGGAGGCAGCATTAATGGCGGCGGAAACAAAAGATATTTTTGATGATGAAAGTTTATGCCCCTCATGGCAATTCGAACAGCTAACAGCATGTAAGAAAGGATGTAAATGGTTAGAATTTTGCCAGCTGCGTAAAAGCGAACTAAGAAAATAAGGAGGAGAGGAACTTTAGGGGCTTGCAATTATTGCTTAATCATAGAGAACCTGCAATACTGCAAGCCAAACTTTAGCTATCCTGACCCGCAGCAAATACCATCAAAGAAACGCACCCGTTGAATATCTCAACGAGTGCGTATATACGTTCTTGGGTGCAGACCAGTTGAGCCTTTGGTCAACTTAGTTCTTATTAAAATTCATTTAAGACAGTTATTTCGAGGGGTTTACTAAGCAGTTCGTCAAACCTAGTTTCAAATACAGCTTTGAAATGAGGGCTTTGAGCATGAAAATCCAATGCCGCCTCATCTACATACTGTTCAAAGATAACAATCTCCGCAGGATTATTTGCTGCAATATGAGGAATATAGGAAACACAACCAGCTTCCTCTCTCGTTGTTTTTGTTAGCCCTTTAATTGCTTCGACTAGTTGTTTCTCTTTTCCCTGGCGAGCAGTTAGCTTTGCAATGATCGAAAACATTTAACAACCTCCCCTTTAGTTAAATTCAAGCACCAATTCTTGACTTCGCGGGGTTTTTAGCCCATTTTGATCTTAGATAAGTTACCTAGGACCTTAGCAACAGTAGGCTATCAGGTAGATAAATATGAAAAATTATCCAAATAACTTTATCTGATTTAGTTATATCATCTAATGGCTTGTAAGTAAAGCAGGAAGTTGCAATAACTCCAGAATCCTAATTAACTCCCTTGATTTTGTAATGTTAACGCAGCATAATACTTTTCAGCAAGTTCACTAATTCAGTGAGATCCTAATCCCAGAATAGCACTGGTACTTATCCAGCAGACCATCAAGTGCTTTTTTAACATTTGCGAGACGCACGTTTTCAGGATTATCTTGATTACTAACATGCACTACTAAACTAGCTAATCTGTCATTACCTGGATATTCGTTAACTATCGGTTGAGATGTAGTTACATTATGGGCAACTAGCCTTTGAGCAATATCTTGATATAGTTCCTTGCCCATAAATACGGGCTGTATCATATCCAATTCAATATTAATGATCTTGTATACTATTCCATCTTTAACATACATTAGCAACGCCTCCCATAGCATCTTTCTTGTATTCTGATATTGTCTACTGTTTCTTTTTTAATAGACATCTGCAATTTCTCCGATAACCCAGTTTTTTAAACACAAATCCCCTCATAAAGCTGCCAACCTCATATTTTGCCGTTGCACATATAGTTCGATATTACTTTGTCCATTCCTTTCAATTATTCGCTTGGTATATTTAAAGACATACAAAACGGTATCGATCCTATAATTTATATTTTCTCCACAAGTAGGAATCTTAAAGGACTTTTGTAAAATAATAGGGAATCATGTATTTTATAAGAGAATCATGGGAGGAAATGTTTTTACGAAACGTTTGCCTTTTCCGTCAAGATTTCGCTGTTTTACTACCTTTAGAGAGGGCAAAGACAAATGAGGTGAGAAAGATGGAGATGGATTTTCAGCAGTATAAACTTATCGTGGAATCATCCCCTAACATGATCTGGCGGGCGGGAACCGATGCCAAGTGTGATTACTTCAATCAGACTTGGCTAAGATTCACAGGGCGGACAATCGCACAAGAAACCGGTGATGGTTGGACCGAGGGCGTACATGCGGATGATTTCAGTCGCTGTCTGCAGGTCTATCTTGATTCCTTTGCCAAGAGAGAGCCTTTTGAAATGGAATATCGTCTCCGGCGATTTGACGGACAATATCGCTGGATTAATGACCGGGGCGTTCCCCTATATGATAACGTGGATACCTTCATTGGCTATATTGGTAGTTGTATGGATGTTACAGATAAAATAGAGGGACAATTACTGAAGGAACAGGCGCAAAAAGATGGGCTTTGTCAGATTTATAATCGTTACTATTTTGAAAAACTGCTGATAAGCGAGATTGAAAATGCCCGTCAACAAGATAGCTACCTAGCTGTAATAATGCTGGATATTGATGACTTCAAGCATGTTAATGATCGTTACGGTCATCCGATCGGTGATATAGTTTTGCGGCAAGTCGCCTCCACTATCAAGGAAAGCATCCGAGATATCGACGTTTGCGGAAGATACGGTGGTGAAGAATTTATCGTATTTATAGTACACACCAGCCTGAACAAAGCTTTGGAAGTGGCTGACCGAATTCGGCAAGCCATAGCGGAAAAGATAATCCCTATTGATTTAGTCAACATTCATTCAATATCAGTGACCGTCAGTTGCGGAGTAAGCTACCTTCTGAGAACCGACTCAAAGGAAGAACTTATCCAGCGGGCTGATAAGGGGCTGTATATGGCGAAGCATTCAGGTAAAAATTGTGTTAAAACGGTGGAATTTTCAACTGTTGAGTAATAGGAATTATATTTAGAAGCTGACCTAATTTAGTTTTAGGTCAGCTTCTAAATATAATGAGATCTTTCGGGGTTATTTTGTAAAAGCACTATAATTAATACCAACTATAGTTATCTGCGTTATCGTCTCGCTTGCTCATTAATAATATTTAAGGCTGTTTGAACTAAAATGGGGTCGCCTACTCCTTGGATTTCTGAAGCTTTTATCGCCATATCAAGCAAAATATTTTTGTCCTTTGTCTCTTCAAACTTACATATTAATGCCGCTAATTCTTGGTTTTTAATTTTCATTGTGTTGACACTCCTTTTTATGCTATTTGTATTTAACGCTTTATCTCAACATACACGAAGTGACAAATTATTGCAACTTTTCTGAACCTAAACTTAGTTATATATTTCTTAAAAACTTATTCCCCTACTTATAACAGGCCTATAGGGCAACTTTTCATGCAATTGAAGCACATATACTGGTTACCCAAATGTGCAGACTGCCTCAAGCGAGCAAATTGCTCGCTCACAAGCATTTTTTTCTGTTCCTCCGACGAACTAGCTAAAAGTTGGGCCCGAAAAGCAATATCTGCCCCCAAACCATATGGTTGCGAATGGCCTAAGCATTTCATAACATCTGTTCTGCCTTCGTCGTCCAAAGCACTTCCAGGGCAAGTTTCGACACAAAGATTACAATGTGTGCAAAAGTCCTGGTCGCATTTTAAATTTGGCCGCAAAGGAAGATTAGTAATGATACTCGTGAAAGTGACCCGTGTACCAAATCGGGGATGAATAACGAGGTTATGTCGTCCAAAAGATCCTAAGCCAGCAGCAATTGCTGCATGTCGTTGAGAAAAGTCAGCTACAGCTCTTCGATCATGATGAATTTCAAAGGGGTATGACAGGGGAATAGTGACAACTCTTGCATTGTATGTACTCTCCAATAAACGTGCAATCCGGTAACTGGAAGATCGTGCAAATGCGCCTAAATCTAAATAACCATTCTGCGCTGTGCACATACTTGGACTTTCACAACTTGATAAAACTTTAAATGCCATCACAATAATTGACTTTGCATCAGGCATAAACTTAGTAATTTCATATGATTTCGGGCTTTGATAATCCTCGACACGGGCATAACCAACATCATCAACTCCTAAACCCAAAATGAAGTCTTTAATTTTCCCTTCCATTAAGTTCCACTCCTCTGCAAATTTTATATTCTTACACACTGAATTTATAAACATCTAAAAAGCAACCTAATTCAAGCTGGCCTATTGAGCTTAAGTGTATATACACTCATCTTTGATCAAAAGTTAGGGTACCAGCGCTTCCAGTTTTGCAAGTAATTTATTAAAGTTAGCCAATTCTTCTCCCAAGTATTCTTGTATTGATGCTTGCGCTTCACCCCAAAGGACCTCAGCATTGACCAATGCTGCCTTTCCGGCTTCCGTCAGCATCACTTGCCTAGAACGTGGATCCTCTCCAGAGTTAATTGTTATTAAACCAGCATCCGTCAGCGGCTTCATATTTCGATTCAGAGTAGTCCTGTCAATCCGCATAGTTTTAGCCAGTACACTGATTGTAACCGGCTCCACCAGTTCAAGATGCCGCAATAACGAATACTGCGTAACTTTAAGTCCGCTTGGTTCCAAAACCTTTTCATAATAATGTGTTACCGCCCTGGAAGCTCGTCTAATATTTAGACAGTGACAAGGGCTCAGCCGTTTAGGAAAATACCCGGTAATATGTTTCATGGATATACGGCCTTTCTTGTGTATACAGCATTAAATACAACGTGTATATACACCGTTTCTACTACTATAAATATATAGCCTATGACCGACCATGTCAATACGCCAACACTACCAACAAAATTCGCAGCCTAAGCTGCTCCGGTCAGGAACATCACCACCACCGCTTCATAACCAATGGCATATTTACTTTTGAGAGCCTAAACTGTCACCGGATCGGTTTTTTAGTAAATCACGAATTTCAATTGTTTAAACTCGTTCCACATTCGAATCCCGCCCCTTTTTTATCGTTCTCTTTAATTTTTTGTAAGGCTGCTGAGTATTTGCTTAAATACTGCCTGCCAATAAAGCCTTTCACTATCGGGACACAAATAATACAATTTATCGCAGGATTTTAACTTCCGTTGGCAAATTATACTAAAGTCTCTTTAATTTGCCCTAAGCAGGCCTATACCATTAGGAGCGCGATTTATGAATATGCTGCATCTGTTATCTTTTTTATCTGTAATAGCGATTATCATCTATCAGATATTGGGGTTTTATATCTATAAATTTGATCCTGCGGTCAAAGTAAACAAGTTGTTTTTTGCGCTATGCCATGCTTTAACCGTGTGGTCTTTGGCACATACTTTTTTATATTTTAGTCAGGACCTGGATAGTTATTGGTTATGGACAAAACTTGCAGCAATGGGCTGGTGTTTTTTTCATCCCATTGCTTTCCACCTCATATTGATCTTTACGCGTAGCGAAGCAGATATGCACTGGACGACCGTGCCTGCAATGTACATCTCTGCGGCTTTCTTTTACATCTGGGTCCTTTGGTTCCTTGGGGTTAATGCAGACCAAACGGGTGAACAGCAATTTATTGTTGCATTTAGAGTTTACTACCTAATAGTTACCGGCATAACAATTGCTATCATCCGAAAATGGAGTAAACAAATTAAACTGAAACGGGGAAAAATGCAGGCAAGGATTATTATCACTACTGGCTTAACCACACTCGTTCTTGCTTTAGTAACTGAAGCATACTTTCCAGTAATAATTGCGGGAAAAGCAGCAGATTATACGCATCTGATCATGCTAATTCTGTTTCTTGGCCTCTGGCATGCTGTGCGAAGATACGGTTTATTCAGTATTGCATCACTGATTAATGCCGAAGATATACTCAACCGGGTTACAGAATCTATTATAGTAGTGGACATTGAAGGAACTATTGTAAGGGTGAATACCGGGTTTGAGTCCCTTACCGGTTATATGAGGGGGGAAACTACCGGCAAGAATATCGGCGCTTATATTAATAGCTCCTTTGCTGATATATACCCCAAGGACAATCAAACCATTACGGAGATGGCGATCATAAGCAAGTGGGATGAGAGTATTCCACTCCAGGTAAGTGCCTCCTATATCTTTGATAGAAGTGGGGATTTACTAGGTTTTGTTTTGGTTGGACAGGATATGAGACTGGTTAAGCAGCTTCAAACAGAGATCGATGAACGAAAGCGTAAGGAAAAGGAACTGGAACACATCAGTTTCCATGATTCACTTACCAATTTATATAACCGGACATATTTTGAAAAGGCAATTAAACATCTGAACAAATGTCAGCATGTGCCAATAGGCGTAATTATAGCCGATATTGATGGGCTGAAATTCGCAAATGATACCTTTGGACATGATGAGGGCGATGTCCTACTACTGGCTGCCGCCAGGGTGCTCAAGGATGTATTTGCAGACAAAGGGATTGTGTCCCGTATAGGGGGCGATGAATTTGCTGTTTTGTTGACCGATTTTGACAAAGATTACATCCACAAGGTTGAAAACCGGCTAATAGTTGCACTGGAATGGCACAATCAGAGTGGACCCTTGGTGCCTTTAAGCCTTTCCATCGGTATCGGTGTCGGTTATCAGAAACCTGTATCTATAATGGATTTATTTAAAACAGCGGACAATAATATGTACCGCGTCAAATTAAATCAGGGGCAAAGCGCGCGAAGTACTATGGTGCAGGCATTACTTAGTACCCTGAGGGCAAGACATGTGGAAACAGAAGATCATGCTGAGCGGCTGCGGGATTTAGTTCTGGAACTGGGTACAAAGGTAGGCTTGTCAAGTTATGAAATTGCAGAGTTAAGCCTTCTGGCTCATTTTCATGATCTAGGTAAAATTGGGATCGCTGACTGCATACTATTGAAACCTACATCATTAAGTGTTGATGAAAGGCTTGAAATGAATCGTCACTGTGAAATAGGCTGCCATATTGCCCAGTCTGTTCCCGAACTAGTTCCCATAGCTAGGCTGATTTTAGCTCATCATGAGAGATGGGACGGTCTGGGTTATCCCCATGGTATCCAGAAAGAGCAAATTCCTTTGGAATGTCGTATTCTGGCAATCATAGATGCTTTTGATGCTATGACCAATGATCGTCCCTACCGAAAAGCTATCACAACTGAGGAAGCTATTGCCGAATTGGACCGAAACGCAGGAACCCAATTTGACCCTACCCTTGTAGCTAAGTTTATCGATATGATGCATACAAAACAAAGCTTTGCAGAATAGTGCAATATTGTATGTAGGAAACAAGGAAAAAATGGTAACTGACACGAATTAAAGCAGTGTGTTCTTGTGACAAAAAATATAAGATATTCCCACAAACTTGCAGCGCTGAACAACTATAGAAAGTGGAGGTAAATTTAAAGTGAATAATTGGCATTTATGTTCTGACGGAAAGCAAATCGGCCCGGTAGATGATCAGCAGGCACGGGATTATGCGCGAAATAATCCCAACGGATTAGCTTGGCGCGAAGGATTTGCCGAGTGGGTTCCCATTGCCAGTGTGGCGGAATTGAATTCCGGCCCACCACCTGTCGCTGTTGCTCCGCCGCCTTTACGCACCAGCAATACAGATGAAATTGACTATCAGATATTTGGTACGGAAATGCAGTTTGTTGAGGTGGAACTGGACCCTGGCGAGAGCGTCATTGCTGAAGCCGGAGCAATGATGTATAAAGACAGTGCTATAGAAATGGACACTATTTTCGGCGACGGCTCCAGCAAAGGCAGCGGCGGCGGATTTCTTGACAAACTGGTCGGCGCCGGCAAACGTGTACTTACCGGGGAAAGTCTATTCATGACTGTATTCAGCCACCGCGGACGAGGTAAGGCTAAAGTGGCCTTTGGAGCTCCTTATCCGGGCAATATAATTCCAGCTAACTTAAAAGACCTTGGCGGAACGCTGATTTGTCAGAAAGACAGCTTTCTGTGTGCTGCCAAAGGAGTTTCCGTGGGAATTTATTTTCAACGCAAGATATTGACCGGGTTGTTCGGCGGCGAAGGATTTATTATGCAAAAACTTGAAGGTGATGGATTTGCTTTCATGCATGCAGGAGGCACCATCGTAGAACGTCAACTACGTCCCGGGGAAGTACTGCATGTGGATACAGGATGCGTTGTAGCTTTTGAGCCCAGTGTGCAATTTGAAATCCAGCAAGCAGGAAATATTAAGACCGCACTGTTTGGCGGAGAAGGCTTGTTCTTTGCGGTTTTACAGGGTCCAGGGAAAATATGGCTGCAATCATTGCCCTTTTCTCGCCTGGCTGGCAGAATGCTGGCAGCAGCACCGCAGAAAGGAGGAAGCAGGGAAGAAGGCAGTATGCTTGGAGCAGGCCTCATAGGCGGATCAGTTTTGGGAGGTTTAGGCGGGTTCCTGGGCGGTGATGATTAAAGACACACAAACGCCGCGAGTTTCCCATAACAGAACACCAAAGTAATATATTTGGAGGTAAAAATCATGAGTAAAAACTGTGGGAAATGCAATTATCAAAACGAGGAGCACAGTAATTTCTGTCAAGGGTGTGGTTCGGCCCTGACGCAGCCAACCGTGCCGGAAGTATCACAAGCAGGTTCTATGCCGCCTCCTGTGCCAGAAACAGCGGTATCACAAGCCCCGCCTCCGGTACCAACTACAAACGCACCGCCAGTACCTCAGAATACCGCAGTACCACCGACGCCTCCGATACCTGCTGCAGACATACCGCCAATACCCACGAATGTAACCGTACCTCCGGTGCCTCCGGTATCAACTGCTGATAATTCGCCGATGCCCCCTGTGCCGACAACACCTCCCCTACTAAAAGTAACGCCTTTACAACAGACCAGCGCTCAGGATGTGGAAGAAAACAAACTTATAGCGGCACTTGCTTACTTTGTTTTCTTCCTGCCGCTTCTGGCATGCAAAGATTCCGCTTTTGGCCGTTTCCATGCTAACCAGTCCTTGGTGCTTTTGCTGGCCTGGATTGTGGTATTCATAAGCGGTAGTGTCATTCCTATCTTGGGTTGGTTTTTAATTCTGCCCTTTGGAAGCATTGCGATAATCGTGCTGGGTATCATGGGCATCATCAACGCGTTAAACGGAGAAATGAAGGAATTGCCGCTCATAGGTAAAATAGTGTTGTTGAGTTAATCATAAATAAGAGGTGCCGTATGAATTGCGAACAATGTAATGCAGTGCTTCCGGAATCCGCGGCCTTTTGCGGTAACTGCGGTGGAAAGGTTGAGCAAAAATATCCCGAAGTCTCACATAATACCACCGTAGACGAACCTAATCAAGTACCGCCTCCTATTCCGCAGGCAGCAACTGTTTCACCACCACAGGCAAGCCCCCATAACAAACACGAAGGCCCGCAGCTTATTGCGGACGAGTCCATCAAGCCGGTTGGCGTGGGCACATATCTCATCATGATGTTATTATTCTCCATACCATTTGTTAATATAATTATGATGATCATTTGGGCAATAGGCAGTAAAAATAAAAGCAAACAAAATTTTGCGATCGCTGCCCTACTCTGGTTTATTCTGGCCGTTATTCTGTGTTTTGGTTTAATGGCGATAGCTTTTATTTTATCATTGTCTGCTAATATCTTTAATGGAAGAGAGCGGGATGTTTTCAACTATCTAGGCTTATTTCAAAAAATGCTTAACTAACTTTGTACTAAAAAATAGCGCATTTTCAAGAAGGTATATCTAATGCAATAAATGATTAAAAGCAGCTATTCCTAAAAATAGGAATAGCTGCTTTTAATCATTTATTGCATTAGTCCTTGAAATATAGACAAAAACTTTCTACTTCATGCTCTGGCATCGGCTTCTTATAGTAATATCCTTGTGCAAAGTCACAATCATTGGCAACAATATACGCTACCTGTTCTTTGTTCTCAATCCCTTCCGCCACAATAGTAAGCCCTAACTTGCGCGAGAGGAATGCAATTCCAGCCAACATATCCTGCCCGCGATAATTATTCACTATATCCCGGAAAAAGGACTTATCAATTTTAATAGTGTCGATAGGCAGATGATGCAAATAGGACAAGGCGGAATAGCCTGTGCCGAAGTCATCCAGTGAAACTCTCACCCCTAATTGTCTTAGTTGCTGCAGTACAGCAACGGCAACCTCCATCGAGTCGATCACTGCGCTTTCTGTGATCTCCAATTCAAGTTGTGCTGGGCAGAGGTTATATGCTGCCAAGGCTGCTGCCACATCACTGATGAATTTGGCATCTTTGAGCTGCAGTGCCGATACGTTGACAGCTATAATCATTTCCATACCCGTTTTAGCCGTTAGATCCGCAAGCTTCGCACAAGCCGTCCACAGAACCCATCGTCCGATATTATTTATGAGCCCAGTCTCTTCAGCGATTGCAATGAACTCAATGGGAGAGACTAAACCTAAACAACCGCTATTCCAGCGAATCAGCGCCTCAAACCCCCGCAATCGGCTCCCATCGGAAGTCACCAGGGGTTGATAATTAAGTGTGAGTTCATTCAGTGACAAAGCACTGCGCAGAGCTTCTTTGATTTTTGTTTTGCGTTGAAAAACTGCGCTCATCTCTGCATTATAAAACTGGTAGCCATTTTTGCCATTTCCCTTAGCCTGGTACATAGCCATGTCAGCATATCTCAGCAGTTCATCAGCATTTCGACTATCATCTGGATATACAGCCACTCCTATGCTTAGCCCGGTATAAAAGGAATAACCTCCCAGTTCTATAGGAGGCACCAACAGGTCTGGAATAGTTTTAACCCATTCCAGACCTTGGTCTTCATTCCACCCCTTTACAATAAAGACAAATTCATCCCCGCCGAGACGTGCTAACAGCGATCCTTCAGCCACCGCTTCTTGCAGTCGTTCCGCCACAGCCTGCAGCACCTCGTCGCCCCGCCAATGGCCGTGGGTATCATTAATTGTTTTAAAATTATCCAAGTCCAAAAAAACTACGGCAAACTTGCTGTCTGATCCGGCAGTCGCAACGGCTTCGCTTATCCACTTGGTAAAACAAACACGATTAGGCAACCCTGTCAAGGGATCCTGATAGGCCATATATTGCAGCCTTTCATCACGCTCCTTGATACTGGTAACCATTCGATTAAAATGCCTGGCCATTTCGTTAAGTTCGACAAACTTCCCAGTTTCAGCCTGCCCGCTGAAATCCCCGTCGGCTATTTCAGAAAAACGACGATTTAATAGTACAAAGGCTTTAATGGCATCCCCCATCTGTTTACGAGAAAGCAGTATAGCTCCTACAAAAACAAACACAGCAACCAAGCCAAAGAGGATTTCCATTCGCCGTAATATCGTAAAAGCCGAATCATAAGATTGATACACGATAATATACCACTGAGGATTATCAAGTTCCAAAAAGTTGACTAGCATCTCCTTGCCGGAAATATTCATGCGATAATTCGTACCGCCGGTATGCTTGTGCTCATTTAATGAGACGAAGTTGTCCGCCGTTTGCCGTTGCAATACGCGATCATGCTCAAAGTGGGAAATGAAGACCCCATTAGCGTCTGTTACCGTAATGAAAGTATCATTACCAAAACTTTCTTTGAAGGCTTCTGATAGATCGCTAATCCGCTCCAAATTGAGATAGCCTACAAAAACATCTGTTCCCATTGGAATGGCCAGCATCACCGTCGGACACCCCGTTCGTTCAGATATGAAGGAAGACGACCAATAGATTTCCTCACCTTTTTTCATATACTGAAAAAACTCTTGTCTTGAACGGTCAAAATTAATCAGGCCTTGATTTTCCGGAATACTGTGTTTGACAAAACCATTCGTATCCACAATTTCAACACTTTCAAAAAAAGGTTCTTGCTCCATAATCTGAGCAACCAATAAATCGGTCTTTTCGGGCGGAACACCCCTGCCACCATCATACAAAGCCCTTATTTGCTTCAGTAGCCTTACCGGATCATCCAGCATCTCGGAAACATGCTTCCCCATGACATGAGCAATCATATCATTCTTGTTATATTTCTCATCCTGCATACTTTTTGCCATATACTGAAACATGAACACGCTCAGGATGCAGATTGGCAGCGCTATCACAAGTATTTGGCTGCGCAGCAGATACCGTCTTAGCTTCATATTTGTCCCACCCTCACAAAGGCGCCTTCCTGAACTCTGTATAAATAATATCTGCCAGTGGCGTCTCCATACCGGTCAATTTTTATTTCTTGCTGTAATCCTTGAAATGTCCCTTTCTTCACGATCGCTGTCTTGATACCCTCGGGGGACATTTCAGTTGCCGACATCATTCCTTCAAACAACACCATAGCCGCATCATAACTCATCAGAGCGGCAAATGTCGGCTCCATTCCATACCGCTTAAGATACATCTGCCGAAAGCCGCGATAAGCTGCAGTCTCTGCATTAAGGTCTTCTTGGTTAATTAGATACGCCCCATCTACCGTCGTTCCACCCGTGATGATGAAATCATTGGTCATCGCCCACATGGGTAAAAATATTGGCATGTTTATGCCCAGTTTCCTCCCCTGCTGGCAAAACGTGGCCGCATCCATAGCCGACGCGATTAGCAAAATCCCCTCCACATCAGACTGTTGGACGCTTCTCACAAGTCGCCCGAAATCTCCTTGACTTTCAAAAGATTCAGTCAGCAATATGCCCCCCCCCTCAGACTGTAGCTTATCTCCAAAGGTAGTGATGATCGGTCTGGCAAAGGAGTCATTTGAGGCATCATAAATAATTGCAAATTTGCGAATACCTGTAATTTTGGTTGCAGCCTCTGCTAAATACCCGCCCTGTACCGCATTAGATGTGACTACCCTAACAAAATGATCATCTATACCGGTTAGTTCATCGGTACTGATGGTCGGACTAATCAAAAGTATATTATTTACATTAGCAAAGGGAACAGTAAGTTCAGCCATTCCGCTTGTCATATGACCAATGATAGCTTCACTCCCCTGTTCTACCAAATATTTATCTGCCTCGACGGCGGCGGTTTTGTCGTTTTTATCATCTGCTATCAACAGCTCTATCTTTCGCCCCTTGATTCCGCCTTGCTGATTGGTTATCTCCACCGCAAGAAGAACCCCGTTTCGACCGTTAACACCCAATTCGGATTTAACACCCGTTAATCCAGCGGAAAAGCCAATTTTGACCGTATCTGGGGAATTGTTCATCAAATATAGTAAACCTAAGGATGTCACTAGGCATAATCCGACAAATATTCCTATCACTTTGCCGTATGAAAACTTCATCGTTCCACCCCCTCTGAATTATCTCCATTTTCAAAAGCTCCCACTTATAGAAGTAGTGTTTTTCACATTAAGCCTTCAGCGGGTAATGTCCCCCCTGAAGGCTTAATGTTCAGCTTTAGCTAAACGAGTTTACCGTTTTAAGCTTAGTTGTACAATCTGTCGATAATTGTTATTTTCGATTACAGCACTTATCTTCCTTCTTCTTTATCAATCAATCCCTGCAAAAATTTCACAAACGCCTGGAGGATAAAACCGATTATCCCGGAAACTATTATTACCAGTCTTGACCTTTAGCTCTCTAGCATCACGTCAACCTTATAAATTGCGCTGGCAACAAGGTTGGTATAATGGTAATATGTTACTACAAACAGCAATATTTGTCATAAAATACAATGGTATGACACTCAATTGTTTTCGAACAATCTGGGAGCAGTATGCGCCGATCTGGTGTTCGTCCTCAAATCGAACTTCACCTTTTATCCTATACTGGTTCCAGCCGGCCAGCAGTTTAATCCAATCCGTAAGGTTAATAGCAGGAACCACTAGGCTTGTCCATATTCTATGAAAGGAAGGGATTACCACGTTTCAGCGTAGAATTAGCAGGAGTATGCTGTGTGGCAAGCCGCTGTATATTGGGGTGATTGTGCTGTTGGCTCAGAGCGTTTTTGTCGGACCCGCATGGGCCGAGGTACAGGAAGAAACGCAAGTTGCCTTAGATATAACAGCCAATCAAAACTGGGTAAGCGGTCCGGGGGCCGCCCAGTCCACGCTGTCGGTCGACCGGCATTTCAGCAGCGATTTCAGCTATAGTTATCAGCGGACCGACGGCTACAAGATATCCACCTTTAGCTTTCACGGCAGGGGAACCGACGACCGCAGCATCGACAGCCAGACATGGTCGTTGAGTAACCTGGATTATGGCTGGTCGGATAAGTCGCGAAGGTTCACCTTAGGCGATGTGATGGCCGACTTTTCTACTTACTCCTTGAGCGGCTCACTTAAGGGGGCCAGTTTTAACTTTAACCCGAGTTCCTCTCAAAGTGGACAAATCAGAAAGCCGGAGATTAATCTCGTATATGGGGTGAGTTACCCTCGGTGGGAAAACTTTTGGGGTGGAGCTGACCATAAGGCAATTAAACGCATGGTGAGCGGCGTGAATCTGAGACAATCGATCAGCGATAAGGCAGACTTTGGTGTAAGCGTTGTCAGGACGGGTGATTCCCCGCGGTTGGCCAACTGGGATGAGCTTTTACATAATAATGTTTACAGTTTTAATTGGGAACTAAGGCCGCAAGAAAGAATAACTTTTAAAGGAGAATCAGCATTTTCCAACACCACAAAATCGCCTTCGCAGGGTGTCACCGATGAACATTCCACCGGTCGGGCCCATCATTTCAGCTTTAATAAGGAAAGTCATAGGCGTAAGTGGTCCTATGAGTATGAGCTGGTAACTCCTAATTTTAACTCTCCCCTCGGTTCGGCCATCACTGACCAGGAGCGGATGAAATTTAACTGGACCAGCACAATGAGTCCTGACTTTTCTATGAACGCTGGCATCGCTTGGTATCGAAACAAGCTTGATGGCAGCAGTCAACCTTATCGCACCGACATGTATCAGCCGGAGCTCACTTTTTCCTTCACCGCGCCTTTCGCCCGAGAGGATGCCACACTGGACTTTGGTATGCGGCTTGACCGACGCTACGGCGGCGGTATCAGCACATTCGACCGTTTACTTACCGCCGCGTACCGCGACACCTTCGGCAAAGTGGATGCCGACATCAGCCTTGATTATGCGATTGCCGATACCGCTCCATATGATTATGGAATAAAAAATAAAGACCTCGCCTTTAACATTACCTTGGGAACTAGTATAAAAAACAAAACGTACATACTGAATCCAACGTTGAATGTCTCTTACACCCGAAATTCGGATGTGCTTAACCATTACAGAGACCGCATGTTTGAAGCGGCGCTGGGGATGGGCTATGAGCGACCGCAGGATAACTTAAGCATTAACCTAAAAGTCGGCAGAAATCAAAATTTGCGACAGGTGACGCCTGATTCAGGCAAGTGGTTCACCAGCTTGAGGGTGGAAGCACAGCCTAAATACCTAAAAATGTTTAACCAAAATGCCAAACAATATTTGGAGGTCAATGTAAACACTTATAAATTCGACGACACGGGCAACAACTATCGGGAGACCAGTCTTATCACCGGAGTACGTCTCGAATTTAGCTGATATAACTGTATTACGATAAAAATGCAAAGGAGGTATGCGCCTTCCGGCGACGGGATACTCCGGATAGCGCAAATACGATGAACAAAAAAACGGTATTTATGCTTCCACTTGTTTTGCTGGTGAGTCTCCTGCTTGTCCTGCCAGCAAGCGCCGCGGAAATTCCGGCAGACCAACAGATTCTATCTCAATACCAGTATGAAAAAATGGTCCGTGATACTCTGATAGACTTGTCAGACGCCTATGAACAGCAGAATCTACGGGCATACATGAACCTGGTGTCCCCCGACTTCGTCGGCGACGACTTTCTGTTATACCGCGCAGTGCGGCGAGATTTTCGCTTTTTTGACAATATTGATCTGCGTCTTGACATAGATGGTTTTGCCATTGACAGAAAAGGACGCGCCCAATTGACAATTAAATATAACCGCTCTATTATTTCCAACAAAGACGGCAGGTCGTACAAGGATAGCGGTCTGACCCAACTGACCTTTCATATCGAGGCAGGAAAGGCTAAACTGTATGACATGAAATTCCCGCTTATATTTGGTATGAGCGAAGGCCTCCAACTTGCTTCCGGTATAGTTAGAACGACGGAAACTAGTAATGTAATGGTGGTTGACCGGCGCGGAAACGTGTCTATCGAGCCTTTCCGGGAGGCCTTGGATTTTGCCGCCAGCAACTCAGTGATCCGCGGAATTACCAGTCTGCGGGCAGACGCCTCCGGCATGGATAGTTGGTCCTTTGCGGATAACCGAAGGATCAGAGCCTTGACGCTGCAAGGGGACTTTTCCATTACAGAGATCATGCAATTTAGACCCGGTACTAAGTGGCTAAGGCTACCCTCATCCACGGATTTCGATAATATCAGTCAGCTGCCAGACCCAGCGACCACGACTTATAGCAGAGCCAGCACCACCACTGTCGCCGGCGGAGAAATTTATGCATTACAGCTCTCCAGCGGCAAGTTCGCCATAATCGAAATTCGCGATCATCAAGAGAGCACGTCTATGTTCAGTACGACGGCAATTGTACGTTATAAGTACCAGCCCAGCGGGTCTAGACACTTTTAGTCTGTTCTGATCCCAAATGCAAATAGCCTCCAGGATTTATCACCCTGGAGGCTATTTGTATTTGTCTGGAGGACAAGTTGAAATCACCCGATTAGAAGGATTTCTTCATTGGATTTGATGATTCAGCTTTGTATCTTATTCAAGTTCTTTTTTCATCCGCTGATAATCTTCGCTGGTAATCTCGCCCTTAGCATACCGTTGTTTTAGTATTTCCACCGCGCTGACTTGGCCATTTGTCCGACACTCACCTTGGAATATTACTTTAAACATCCAAATTGCCGCCATTACAATCAGTGCAGTAAAGGCCAGATGTATAATTATTCCGAAACCCATCCCGAGCAAACCAAACGAACTTCCATATCCCATCATCATGCATCAGACACCTCCTCGTATATCCTTATTATATCTCATAATTGTGAAGCTTTTATGTAAAAAATATAACTTTTATGTTTGGAAGGGGCATTGCAAAATGAGACTATTTTTATGCTCATAAATATCCCGAGCTAGCTCAGCTTGAATACCCGCCGATTATTTCCTATTAAAACAGACGAAACCCCATACCAGCAGGATATGGGGTTTTGTCTGGCAAGCTGCATTCTCACCTAAAGTTAATCCTGTTGGTGTGCAACTTTTCTTGCATAGTTCTTTGCAATAAATCCTAAGTATATACGGTGTGGGCCAGGACAACCCGGTGGCACAAAAGCCATTCGATCGCCTGGGTTGATAACATAGTCTAAATTCTGGGTAAAGCCGTTTACAAAAAGTATTTCAATTTGATCCAAGGGAATCCCGAGTTTTTCAGCAAGATCTTCTCCTGTAATAGGCTCCTCAATCTCCATAATTAACGGTCTGGGCCAGTTCCTTTTTCTAAACATTTCATCCAGTTGCAGAAAACCCCTAATTTCAATGGTCTTTTTTTCTTGTTCAGACATTTAAACTCCTCCTTCGATCTGTATTAGAGAATGCCTTCCATTACAAAACGGTTGAAATCACAAAGGATGTCGAAGACTTAATAATGCCGTCAAGTTGCCATACACGATCAAGTATCTTTGTTGTATCTTCGGGCGTTGTAATCCTCGCCTTTATAAGCACACACCATTCTCCGGCTAAGCGATGGAACTCCTCCACAACGACTTCGGGAATATCAAGGTTCGTTACTTCCTCAGCAATCTTCTCGTAATATTTCCCTTTTATCTGCAAGGTTATTAAACATCTAAAACAAGGGCTAACCTTCCTCCAGTCAATCAACGCCCGATATCCAGTTATTATTCCATTATGCTCTAAATTATTAATTCTTTTATGTATAGCCGGCCTAGACATATGTAGTTTGCTTGCAATTTCCTCGTGACTAATTCTTCCATTTTGCTCTAAAATTTTTAAAATCTCAATATCTGTACCATCCACAAGCGATCCTCCTTCTATAATAACATTAAAAAAGTTTTTAGTAACTATATGCGCTTATAAGTGCATAATGTTCTACTATTAGTAATTAAACACTTTCTTTTTATCTGAATTTTGCAAAATTAGCACAAATAATTCTACATACTTTACGATTCGTAAATAGTCGCGCATGTTATTTTATTAACATGACCCTTAACATAGCTTTACAAGAACTTATAGTGCTTAATTGTTATTCGCGTTACATTGCTATCTTAAAATCGCCCATGATAAATCTCCTTTAATTTGGCAAAACACATACTATATACCGCTAATCCTCTATTTTGTATGGATTACAACTACGCTAAGCTTATTTTTCTTAATTCCCAAAAGCAAGCTACGCTTTGCTATTGTAGCATTCTTTCGCTATGAATCTGTGTGGACTTCAGTCGTAAGTCCTTAACTACTTTTTGAAGTGCATCCGGTTTTTTCTCCTCAATCTCACCTAATAGTTCATAAAAAGACGAATTGTCGCTTACCGTCATCATTGTATTCTCCATACTAGAACTTTATCCTATTCTACCATACGGTATACCTTTGATGCCATGGGATAAATACTCGATGGAGGAATTTATACATAATGTGTAGAAGGCCTTTAATATAGATTATACCTAAGTAAATAATTTTAACAGGAGGAATTCAGTATGCCATCCTTAAAAGGTACACAAACTGCAGAAAATTTGATGAAGGCGTTTGCTGGTGAATCCCAGGCAAGAAATCGCTACACTTATTATGCTTCAGCGGCTAAAAAAGAAGGTTATGTTCAAATCTCGAACATATTCACCGAAACTGCCGATAACGAGAAAGAACATGCGAAACGTTTCTTTAAATTCCTCGTTGCAGATTTAGCGGGAGAGACGCTGGAAATTCAAGCATCCTTTCCTGTTGCGTTGGGCGATACAAAAGCCAATCTGCTTTCCGCCGCTCAAGGCGAAAATGAAGAGTGGTCGGAGCTCTATCCTCATTTTGCCACAATTGCTGACAAGGAGGGTTTTACCACAATTGCTGAAGTTTTTAGAAAAGTTGCCGATGTCGAAAAGCATCATGAAGCCAGGTATCGCAAACTTTGCGCCAATCTGAGCAACGAAACCGCCTTTCACAAAGATAAACCTGTCACATGGAAGTGTAACAATTGCGGATATCTCCATGTAGGAACGGATGCTTCTGAACAATGTCCCGCTTGCGCCCATCCTCAGGGGTATTTTGAAGTGTTTTGTGAAACCTACTAAATACCAAATTAACGTATTTGTTCTTATATAAAAATCCAGCGCTTATTAGTAAAGCGCTGGATTTTTTCCTTTTAAAGGGCCTTATTATGCCCGCACTGCGTAGTGCGATTATACTTTCCGCCCCTAGTTGTAATATTTACTGCTTTCTTTCCGCTGCAAAGGCCAACTGATCCCTCATTTGTATCTTTGAAGAGCATTAATCCGTATTTATAACTTTTTAACAAATTCAGATTTTAATTTCATAGCTCCAAAACCATCAATTTGGCAATCAATATTATGATCTCCATCAGCCAAACGTATGTTTTTTACTTTTGTACCTACTTTTAAGGCTGATGAACTTCCTTTTACTTTAAGGTCCTTGATTATGGTTACAGAATCACCGTCGTTTAAAACATTTCCATTTGCATCTTTGACGACCTTTTTTTCATCACTATTTTCGGTTTCTAATTCTAAAGTCCACTCATGTGCACATTCTGGGCAAACAAAAAAACTTCCATCTTCGTATGTATATTCCGAATTACATTTTGGGCAATTTGGTAAATCGACCATAATTTCAATTCTCTCCATTCACTATTATTAATTTTTAATATACTATCATAGTTTGCTGATATTGACAAACCCTCAACAAGCTCTCCTTGAGATTCCTTGGATTTTGAGAAGAGCTTTTTAGATGGTGTAAATAATGGTACTCAATTATATTACAAGTACTATTAAAATGGATCGGTATTTTCAACCCTCGATCTATTGCTTGACAAGACATCAGGCTTGCAGCATTGCATCATTCCCTCGATTAATGCAATACTGCAAGCCTGACTACAGCCGTTCACTGAGCTTATTGTTTTACCGAATTTCTATAACGCTTGAAGCCAATATATCGCCGTAGATGAAGTCAATGGGGGTAACATTGCGCAATTGTTCCTTATCCCAGAAAGCAGCTTCAGGAGCATTTCGTTTATAACCAGTGCGGTGTACAACGTAAATTTGATACCCTGGTTTAGCATTTGCCAACCAATCATTAATTTCAGGTATTTGATCAACAATATCGCTCCATAATAACCCCCAAGTATTAAAATCTGCAAATATATCCGCAGGTTTTGTTTGCACCTCTCCGATAGGGTCCCAGCTTGGAAGTACATTATTCGTTTGTCTCCAATTTTTGACTAGTGGATTCCCTTCTGAATCATGGGATACCCAAAAAGTAGTATAAAGAAGATAATTCACACAGTCCTGAAACTTGTTAGGATCTGCATTCTCAATTTCATTCCAGTGCATACCATAAGTTTCTCCGTTTTTTAACAAGCCTCGCATATCTAGTGTTTGGTTTTTAGACAAGTAGAATTTTCCGTTACGAAAAACAAATTGGCTGGCACTATAATGATCTTTAGCAGGTAACCCTTCTCCGGAAGCAAGAATCGTACCCCACCCGAAGCTATCCACATATGCCTGGTCCAGTTCAGCAGCTAAAGCAACATGTGACATAGAAAAGGCAACCACCATCAGTACTACCAACAGCCTTACAAGTTTCATAATCACACTCTCCCTTATATAATTATTTTTAATTTTCCAACAATACTACATTTAGTCAAAATTCTACATTTTTGGGGAAATTCCTTTTATCATTTGAGTAATTTGATATTCCCGAAAGCCTATAAATTAAAGGTTTATAGTCCCTTTCATTACCAGGATGACACAAAAAGATATAGATTTTTTCCTTTAGAAGCAAAAAATCTATATCCTTTTATGTTATTATTGTTCGTTAAAATTACATTATCATCAGTTGTCCACTATCATAATTGAATTGCCACGGAATCCCAAACTTATCTGTTACAAATCCGTAGTATTTACTCCAAAATGTTTCTTGAAGATCCATACCTACACTGCCGCCTGCTTTAAGTTTATTAAAGAAAGTTTTAATTTCCTCCATATTATTACTATTGATTGTAATGATTATGTTGTTTCCTGCAACGAAAGGCATACCAGGAGGAGTATCCGAAAACATAACATTACTTCCATTAATGTTAAGCCGTGTGTGCATTACTAAATTTTTTGCTTCCTCTGGAAGAGCAAATTCCGGGTTTGGTGGCCCATCTCCAAATGTCATGATTTTGGATTTTTCTGTTCCAAAAACCTGTGCATAAAACTCAACCGCGTCACGACAGTTCCCATTAAAATTTATATAAACCTCAACAGCCATTTGTTTGTCTCCTTATTTATCAAGTGTAAATTTCCACGAAGAGTCTTAGTCGGTTTCATTAGTATAGACAAAAAAGGCATGCGTAGACGCTACGAATTAAATATTTTAAGACCGTTTTATAATCCATACCCCCATATAATAAAGTGTTTCACATCACTCACTGTATCTGCCATTTTGGGGTGCAAGCTTTGCATAATACTCAATAATCTCCCTGCGGCGAATGATCCCGATAAAGATTTCGTTATCATCAACTACCGGGACAAAGTTCTGAACGATAGCCAAAGAGAGGAGATCCTCAATTTCCGAGTGAATTCCTACCGGAGTATTGGTCGTCCGCCGGGGAATATCTTTGATCATAACTCGCTCAGTACCGGCAAAGGTTAAGTCTGGTGTATTCTTCAATTTCCATAGTAAATCCCCTTCAGTAATTGTCCCTGCGTATCTACCATACTCATTAATGAGCGGAACAGCAGTATAACGATGGTATTCCATTTTCTCAAGTGCTTGACGCATTGTACAATTCAGTGGGAAATAAATTACTTCATTTTTGGGAATTAGGAAAAAAGCAATATTCACAAAAGTGCTCCTCCAGTATCTTTACTCTAATCCGATGAGCTGACACGTATCACGATGACGTTTCTGTCGTTTCAGTGCTTGTATTTACACTTTAACACCTGTTAGTCTTGCTAATTCTCTTGTTTGATACTCAAATTTTAATTAAATATTGCCGCCTGCCTCCATATCCAATCCGTCTTATTATTATGAAGATAGTTTACGTTTGACTAACATTATATAAGATAATACGGCGGCAGCTTCTGCTGATGCAATAATAATACCCATAGGCAAAGCGGAAAAGCTCCCAGCAATCCCAACAAAGGGCGCTATAACGCCACCTAATATGAAGGAGAACAGCCCAAGGAGTGCAGAGGCGCTACCCGCTGTTTTTGCTTGTTCCTGCATTGCCAGTGAAAAACTGCTGGTTCCGATAATCCCGACACTGGAAACAACAAAAAACAGTGGGACTAAGATGCTAATCAAACTGCCCTCAGCAATAATCATCGCAAGAAGCGAAATACCGCCTAAAAAGGCAAGGCCCAGACCAGTTACCAACAATTTTTTTACCGGTATCCATCCGGCCAGCCGTCCTGTAATTTGTCCCGCCAAAATTATTCCTAGCCCGTTAATAGCAAAAAATACACTAAACATTTGCGGCGAAATGCCAAAAATATTTTGCATGACGAAGGGTGAACCTGCAATATAAGCAAACATTGCGGCTGAAGCAAAACCTTGGCTGAGTGCATAGCCCATGAAGGTTTTGTTTTTCAATAAGGCCCGAAAAACTTTGATTGTATTGCTAAAACCGCCTCGCGAGCGCCGTTCATTAGGCAATGTTTCATGCAGGCCGAAAAATACAGCAAGTAGTACACAAGAACCAATCGCTGCGAGTACCAGGAATATACCTCGCCATGACGCAATTTGAAGAATCTGCCCGCCTAAAATTGGTGCTAATATCGGTGCAGCCCCGCTAACCAGCATTAATAAAGCGAAAAAGCGAGTCATTTCAGTGCCGGAGTATAGATCACGCACGGATGCACGTGAAATAACAATACCGGCGGAACCGGCCAACCCCTGGATAAATCTCATTAGTATAAATAATTCGATGGTGGAGGCATAAGCACATAGTAATGAAGATACCACATATATGGTAAGTCCGGCAAGCAATGGGCCGCGTCGTCCGCGTACATCGCTAATCGGTCCGGCAAAAATCTGCCCCAGGGCAATGCCCAGCATACAGGCTGTCAAGCTAAATTGCACCAGTGATGTGCCAGCATGAAGGTTTGCTGATAAGTTTGGCAGTGCAGGCAGATACATATCAATGGATAAAGGTCCAAATGTTGATAATGAACCTAAGATAAGTACCAGTCGCAAAACGGATAAGCGAGGTCTTTGGTCAGCGATCATTATAGGTTTACTAGCGGTAAGATTCATGTTGCAGTTGTTACTCCCATCTTTTATGTCCCGTATTTTCGAACCCATCATGCAATACTTCGACTACATTCTATACACTCAAGGGGACAATGTCCACTACTTAGCCAATCCTAAGCCCCCCCCACTTAACTCGCCTAACTCATCGCCAAATTAGATTATTCTCTCAACAAACCGCCAATGATATTCAACAGTACCCCGGCCCCGGCAAGGATAATCACGGTGGAATTGCCTACATGCCCACTGGCTGAACCAACGGCAAATACCGCTTTGTCACCCAAGCCCAGGGCACCAGCAAACCCAATGACCAAGCCTCCAAGAATGCCCGCAACCATCAATAACGTGCCTACCCGGGATATGGATGCTCCTCTCACCTCGACTTCATCGACAATATCCGTCCAGAGGAGATCCCATTTTTTGATCCGCGGATAGAGCGTCATCATTAGGGGCGTACCTAAAATTACCGAGGAAACGGCGTTATTGATGCTAATAATAGTTGCCATTGTCGCGAAAGGATATAGTCCCAGCATTTCAAGCCCCCAGCCGATAATAATGGCACAGGATATCGAACCGAGCAGGGCAACGAAGGCAAAATTTATTATTTTTTTCTTAGTATTGACACATAAGGGTTCAGGATCATTGAGATCTATTAAACCAAGCTTTCGCCAAATTTTATAAGGTACGTAAGCGAAATAAAAATTCCCAATAAATCCAAAAAAACTGGATATAGACAGCGTGCCAAAAAAGTCGCCAATTAAATTTCCTATGGCCGCCCCCCACGCCCCCGCCGGTCCGAATAAAAGCCCCAGAACTACCGGCAAAGCGCCGGCCGGCCGGATTTCAGTAATGCCAGGAATGAGGACTAATCCTTTAAATGGAATAAGGACAGCGGCATAAAGGGCGGCACTTAGCGCAACAAGCACAACCATTCGGGTATGCCGCCACATACTGAATACTTCCTTCATTTATTTTCACTCCTCAAAATATTCTACCCTTTCGTTCCTTTATATCCTGTTGATCAGCCCCCCGCCTATAACCACCAGCGATATTGCGCTGATAATAATATAATCGGCGGCCTTGAAACCAATCTCCAAATAACTACTGCGTCGGTCGTTGTAGCCAAAACCCTTTGACTCAAGGGCCATGGCAAAAATATTGGTGTTTCTGATTACCGACACAAGAACCGGTACAAGCAGAGGAACATATTTTTTCACCCGGGTCATCACACTGCCGGAATCCAAGTTCAACCCCCGGGATTTTTGCGCCTGTATAATAATATAGCTGTTAGAGACAATCATAGGAACCAGCCTGAGAGCGGTTGAGAAAGCAAACGCCACCCGATAGGGAACCTTCAGTTTCTGTAAAGCCAGAGATATTTCCTCAATTTTAGTGGAACCGAGAAAAATCATCCCGGCAATAATCATGATATTGATTTTGATGCCGGTAGCAATGCCGTAAAGAAAACCCTCCATGGTAATTGGCCCCCAGATCCTAGTTGTCCCCGGCCCCATCAGCGACCAAACCACTACGGAAAAGATAGCGATCATCAACAGTATTAATTGAATTCGTTTTAAATTGGAAAGCATCCTGCCTGACGCCCCATAAGCCAGCACCAATAATCCCAGCACCACAAGCTTAGAGATAGAGTCAAAGGTTAATGCGGCGATAAAAGTCACAAGCATGATAAACAGCTTGGTTCGGGGATCCAGTCGCTGCATGTAAGTATTTTCATCGCGATACAAGTATATTTCCATTCTGATCACCGCCTCTCACAGTACAAGCCAGCATCTCTTCCACCGCAAGGACAGTAGTGCCGAGACGATTGCTGAATTCCACAATATGCGGCACTTTTAAATAGGATTTTGCCAGTTCTGCCTCTTTTTGAAACACCTCTCGCGTCCCACCACACAGAGTGATCAGTCCATCGTTCATCACAGCAACCCGATGAACATATTCGGCAACCACCCACATGGTATGTGTCACAATAATAATCGTATGGCCATTATTGTTCAGCCGTTTAATCAATTCCATCATCTGGCGCTGTTCCTTATAGTCAAGCCCGGTGGTAGGCTCGTCCAAAATAATAATTTTCGGTTTTGCGGACAGGATCGAAGCAACAGCAACCCTTTGTCGTTCGCCCTTCGTCAACGCGAAGGGGTCTTGCCGTTCGTAACCGGTCATGTCCACCGCTTGTAATGCTTCCTGGACCAATTGCCGGGTTTCTTCGGGACTGAAACCTCGCATTCTCGGGCTAAAGGCCACCTCGTCATAGACAGTGTCGGAAAAAATCTGATGGTCAGGATTTTGAAACACGTAGCCCACATCTTTGCCTATTTCAAAAATGCTGTGCGTCCCGTTTTCTTTTCCGTTGACCCGGATTTGTCCGGACGTTGGCTGTAACAGCCCATTGAAATGCTTTACCAGCGTGGTCTTACCACTGCCGTTGTGGCCAAGGATGGCGATAAATTCACCTTCCCGGATCTCAAGATCAATTCCTTTAAGCACTTTATTACCCGTACTATAAGCATGTTCAAGACCACTTACGGAAATAATAACCTTACCATACTTTTCTTCCCGCGCGATGTCACCCGCAACCACTGCGGCGTATTTTCCCTGATCTACCTCCCAGTTCAGGTTAGTAAACTTCCGCACTCCCTCTGCAGGAGTCAGAGGAAGTTCCTCCCGGGAAACTCCCAAAAGAGAAAAGAATTGCGGGATTTGTAGCGGGATAATACCAAGCGAGGCAAAGAAATCCACTTCCCTTAAAACCGCCTCCGGCTTGCCATCCCGGACAATTTTACCTTGGTTCATTACGATAATCCGATCGGCCTTAAGTGTCTCTTCCGTTTCGTGCTCAATTATAATCAGGGTCATTTCTCCATCCCGTTGCAGTTGTCCGGCAATTTCGAAAACTCCCATTTTGCCTATGGGGTCTAAATCGGTGGTAGGTTCATCCATACATAAAATACGGGGTTCAATGGCCAGCACCGATCCAATGGCTAACCGTTGTTTCTGCCCTCCGGACAAGGTAGCCGGCTGCCGATCCTCCAAGCCCTCCAGATTGGCTACCTTAATGATTTTTTGCAGCAAATCTTTCATTCTGTCCACCGGAAAATTAAAATTCTCCGGCCCAAACACTATTTCCAGCCTAACATTGGTGGAAAACAATTGGGCTTCAAAGTCTTGAAATACCAAACCTATCTCTTTGGCCATGGTGCCCACTTTTTCTTTAGCAGGGTTCTTGCTCCACACCGTCACATTGCCGTTATACTTCCCCCTGACAAAATTGGGAATAAGTCCGTTTAAACAATGGGCCAGCGTTGACTTTCCAGCACCGCTGGGTCCCATAATAACCACAAACTCCCCCTTGTTGATGAGAAGATCGAGAGAATTTAACGCCAATCCGTCCTTTTGATTTTTATATTGAAAGGATAAGTTTCTGATTTCTACAGCCAGTGTGCCCCGCTGCGTTTGATTAGCTATATCAACATATGGTTGCACTAAATTCCTCCTGCAGTACATTAGCTAACAATAAATTAGAGTGAGTTGTGTGGCGGTTCTGCGACTCATGCTGAATTATATAATAGAACTACCCCAACCCCACAAAATAAACACAAAATATCTGCCTGCTCATTGTTGCTCAGCAATCATTTCAATAAAAGGCTCAGTTAGAACAGGGTCGAACTGCGTTCCAGCGCATCCGCGTATTTCATCTATGGCTTCTTCATAATTCATGGCTTTACGGTATGGACGGTCATTTGTCATGGCATCAAAAGCATCGGCGATCGCAAGTATCCGACATGTCAAGGGAATTTCTTCACCTGCAAGGTTAAGAGGATATCCTTGGCCATTCCACCATTCGTGATGCTTTAAAATCCATTCAGCGATCGGAGCTAAGTCCGGCACTGATTTTGCTATCCGAAAACCAATTTCACAGTGATGGCGCATAATCGTAAATTCATCCGGTGTTAGGCGACTAGATTTGAATAAAATGTTGTCAGGAATGCCGACTTTACCTATATCATGGAACTTTGCTAGCAGCTTCAAATCGGCAATCATCGGGGCGGAAAGTTGTAATTTTCGAGCTAAATCTTCGACAAGCTTTTGAAGGCGGTCAGCATGACCTTCTGTAATAAAGTCTCTGGCTTCTAAAGCCTGCATCATTGCTTGTACAATTCTACTATGCATACTTAGGATCTGGTGCATTTTTCCACGATACATGTTGTTGTCCGCTACTTTAAATAGCGCATCAATGTCGCTGCATGCTGTAAAATCCGAAGCCCAGCCGATGGATAGACTTAGTGGAAGTTTCAGGTTAGTTTCGTTATACTTTTCCACAGATATTTTAATTGCAGTAGCTAGCTCAGTCATTTTTTGCTGGTCGGGATCAAGGACCAATATCGCAAACTCATCTCCACCGATTCTCGCGACGACATCTGGAGCAGTTGCGCAAGACTGGAGTATTTTTGCTACGACTTTGAGCAATTCATCCCCTGCGTGATGGCCTAGTGTATCATTGATTAGTTTAAGTCCATCAACATCACAGACGACAACACCAACGCTTTTATAGTCCCGACTATAAACCCGTAATATTTCTTTCTCGAGATAAGTCCTGTTGTACACTTCAGTTAATGCATCATGTAAACTCAGATACTCCAATTCTTGCTCCGTTTGCTTTTTATGAGTGATATCCCTAATGATAGCCAGTATCTCGTCGTCACCGCTTTTGACAAAACGAGCCTCAAAATAGTACGCCTGGTTATTTTGTAGCAGCTGATACTCGATCAATTTGCTATCCCCGCTATTAATGGTTTGTTTTAATTGCGCAAGGACCTGCTGCGCTAATTCAGGAGGAAAGATGTCGGAAATACTTTTCCCCATAAATTGTTCTGGCGGAGCGTATAAATCAAAGTTAGCCGGTTGATTATAGTCGAGAAATATACCGTTGCTATCAAAGAGTACTATTAAATCAGGAATAGTCTTCAAAAGGGCTAACTTATGAGCCTGAGTACGGGCGAGTTCGGCATCTGCTTTTTTACGCTTGGCGTGGGTAGCGATAAGTTCATCGTAACTTTCTTGTTGGCGTTGGTTAGCTTGCGTTAATTTGAGTAAATACCGGTTACTTATAATGTAGATAAGAGAAGCAGACAAGCAAACGTAAACCCAGCCCTTGATGACGGAAAGAAAGGTTAAACCATCTCTACTCAAGGGCAAAGACCCCACAAAGGTGTCCGACAATAAAATCCAGAGCACTCCGAATACAAGGTATCCTAATGCGATTTTTAAAGCATAGTGCTTGCTTATCATAAGTTTTAACGTCCTTTGCAAAAAGTGGAGTTCTATGTCTTAGTATAAAAATTTCTTTATTTTGACAAAAATACCTTTATTTTTGTCGATATAAATACGCTATACGAGCGATTGTTCTTTACTGCATCTCGAAAAGCATTTACACCTTACCGCCTACTATTGCGTAAATAAATATCGCCCTTTCAAAAGCAGTAGTATTTGTAAGATGCCATTTAACGTCCCCTACTTTCTAGGTATGTAAAACGCTCCGCTACAATTGCGGAGCGTTTTCGTTCTTCTGATGAGTTTATTAAGTCGCCTGCAGTCAACGTTTAGCTTCATTTACCGACTCAAATAAACACCATCCCCATTGCACATTAACAGTGCGATTTTACCAATACGCCCTTGTTTTATTCTTTAGACTCAACCGGCAGCGCTTCTGCCTTGGGTTTGAATGCGATACTCTGCGTCAGATAGGCAGAAAGTAGTCCACCTATATTTTCGTTGCCCTGTACTAAGAAATCAGGCGTTACCTTGATATTGCCGACGGCTATTTGCTTTGCAATTTCAATCGAAACAACCCCTTCGCCACCAATAGCCCGGTTTTGCAGTTCATAGGACTCCGCAGTCGCTTTTCCGATTGCGAGAATTCGCTCACCCTCCGCCTTTCCCATTGCAGCTATGCCTTTGGCTTCCCCTTCTTTTTTCAATCGAATGGCTTCCGCTTCCCCTTCGGCAAAACGAATGGCCTTCTCTTTGTTTTGGGCAGCAATCTTAACGCCGATTTCCGCCTCTACCAGATTCTTTTGCTGATCCGCTTCCGCCCTTGTTTTTTCTGTCGCAATCCGCCTAGATTCTGCTTGTTGCTGGGAATTGTACATTTCCATCTGTTGCTGCGCAATAATCCGTTCTGTCTGGGTTTTCATCAATTCCGGAGGGAGATTGATTTGGCAAATCAAGACACTCACGCATTCCACGTGATACCGTTCCAGCTCCAACCGCGCTCCTTCTTCGGCTTTTTTCTGTTCATTCTGCCGATCCTGCATGAAATTCATGGCAGAAGTGGAAGAAGCCTGGTTTCTGAAGGAACTGTCAATCATCGGATGAATGACATGGCTAATGAGATTTTCAATAGAACCGATCTTGGCAACCATAAACGGGGCCTGATCCGGTCTGACCCGAATAATGACCTTGACGGATATCCCCATCTCAAAACCGTCTTTTGAAACTACCTTCAACGGATCAAATTTGGTTTCCTTGCTTTCGTCCCAATCTATAGTAATATTGGTCGTATCTACCGTATATGCTTGAAACGCCATTCGATTTAGGTAATAAGTACCCGGCCCAACGACCTCCTGTTGTATACCGCGAAAACCTTTGGAAACTACATATCGCTCAATACCTTGCTTAAACCGCTCTTCTACGGCATTCTTAGTTGTTTTAGAAACCACCCCCGGTTCTGTTACACTTTCCTGTACCGCCTGTCTGACCTCGCTTGGCTCTTCCCCGACGTTAGAGACGACCACCGCGACCTGCCCACGCTCAATAATCGCAACATCGTCAAGGGTTACTTCAAACATCATCGGATTAATGTAATAAGTTCCCGGCTTTAATACATCAAATTGAGGCCCCCGTTGACCTCCATTAGCAAGAAAGGTTGAGGCATCCTGGGAATCGCTGTGCCCTTCAACATGACTCGCCACAAATTCATTTTCCGGAAGCGGTTTGCCGTCCTTAGCTGTAACCAGGCCCACCTTGTTTGCCGTCACGATGGTTGCTCCTTTTAGTTCCACTTTAAAAAGGTCGGTATTAATCCGATAGGTTCCGGGCAGTAAAATGTCAATCTGCGGCCCTCTCTGTCCAGCCTTGTCTAAAAATTCCTGGCCGTTTTCAAATGTCGAATGGCCCTCGACTCGCTCCGCCAAAAGACGCCCGGGCTTAATTGGCTGCCCGTCCATCGATGTAACTACCCCAATCTGGCCCGTCGGTATCACCGTAACTGGAACAACTCTCACCGTAAATAGAAAGGGATTGATTCGATAAGTCCCTGGTGGAATAACTGGAATTTGCGGCCCCTTCTCGCCGCCATTAGCCAAAAATGCCGCTCCGTCTTGAAAGGTATTGTGCCCGTCAACTGTACGCCCGAAAATCTTTCCGGCCGGAATCGAATTTCCATCGATGCTCTCCACCAGACCAATCTCGTCTTCCTTGATCACGGTAAACGGCTGTTTCTGCGTAGAATAGAGAAAAGGCACTAGAAAGTGCAGTCCGGGACCCAATGTTTTTGCCTGAATGCCAATTTCATCCTCCTGGGCAACGATGCGACCCGGGGGCATCGGCTTGCCAAAATATTTACGTTCTAAGACCGCGATTTCATTTCCGTTGACAATCACGATGGTTTTTACCAAAATGATTATCAATACCACTAACCCCCAAAAAGCCAACGTACCCTGGACGAGTTCTCCAAAACCAATGCCAGAACCAATACCAAAATCAAAGCCAAACATTTATACCGCTCCTCTTCATTTGTCGTACGGATCGACTACAACCTATCATTTTCGTACTTATTCGTCATCAGAACCAATTAACCTTCCACAATTATCCATTTATTTATATGGCTTTTACGGAAACACCAGTCCCATGCCACAAAGCAATAATGTAATAATGTAATAAACAATTAAGCCTATTCCTTTATAAAGGAATAGGCTCTTTTTTTTGCCACTTTAGCATATACATCAAAGGACAAGAACTGTCCTGGAGATTATGTCCTTATTTATCTAGAACTCGAGCCCCCTCCCGCTGAATTTATAATTGCGGGCCAAATAGCCTCGATTTTACATCTTAACTTTTAATACTTGATCAGCCATTAGAAATGGTGTGAATAATTAACGCCCTAAAAGCCCGACGTATTATCTATGGTGAATTTGCGGGAGGACTACATGATGTTTTCTGCTACTTTATGTTTCTTTGCTATCTTTGTAATTCTTCAGGTTTTATATCTTATCATTCCGATGATAAGGTTTCTAAGCTCCAAGCCAACGCCACTATCAACGCAGGGGCAAGAAGGCATCACTATACTCATTCCGGCATTTAACGAAGAGAGAATTATTTTAACCTGCTTATATGGAATACTCCAATTAGATTATTCTAAGTATCAGGTAATAATCATCAACGATGGTTCTACAGATCATACGCTAGAACTTTTACAGAAAAATCTTCATTATTAGAAAGGTCCAGCCTGGCAGCATTATTATTTTCCATGACGGTGGCGGAGATCGTCAAAATACGGTAGAAGCTTTAGATAAAATCTTGCCCATACTACACCAGATGCAATTAGAAACTGTTACTTTATCGCGATTGTAATCGGTAATAGCTAAATCTATTTCAAATTCAACCCAAAATAGTAACGGATGATGTCTGATTTACTTCGTTATAAACTCCATAATTTCATTGATGGTTATCGATATCCAACCGGGCCAAAATATGGATTTACCATCAGTTTTGGCCGACTCAAATAATTCCTTATTTCTTAGTTCCGAGAAGCGGGCAGTATAAAGCTTCTTTTTCATATCAATAGTCACTGAATGGTTGTTGTCGAACCGGGCTGTAACCAGATAATCCTCACCGAGGATCACTTCTGTAATTTTTCTCATTTAAGAACACCTCAGAATACAAACTTTTCATTAAGCTGACCATCATAAATCCACAATCCATGCACAAATAAGCTACTTCACCTTAATAATAAGGTAAAGTAGCTTTAGATGATACTATCCGAAAGTATACTCTTAAGAACAATGATGAAGGGTTCTTCCGATCTCTCCGATAGCCTTTCATATTACAACATTACTAGCAATAAACCACATATTCCAACAAACTATTTCTCAATTACCAATATGCGCTGAGTGAAAGGGCTCCTTGATATCCTCGTTCATCTCCAAACAACTTACTAATTTGTCCCTGTAAGTTCAGATTACGACTCAAATTACTCTTAATTCCCAAATTTATTTCATACATATTGCGTCCCATGCTGCTTAGGTTTAGCTCACCAGAAACATTAACCATATTTTTGTCTTTAAACTCATGTATGTAATTCGCACCCAGCCAGGTAGTCGTTAGTTGGCCACTCTTCCCCGACACAGTATTACGAAGCTCAAGTCCGATACGCCCCTGTAATGAGTCGCCTTTTTTTAACGACACATCTGCTCCCACATGATCAGTAAATTTTCCATGTGACACATGTGTATACAATAATTGCACTTGCGGTTCCAGAGTTAGGCCGTTATGCTGCATAAAAGTCACACCATGTTCCAAGGATGTGACTACTAACTGTCCCGAGTACTGCTGTTGCAAACCATACCCATAATACCCTGGCACATTATTTGAAAAACTCAGCTCACCCAACAGTACCGCAGCATTAATATAGCCTGCATGATTTTTTGTTGCTGGCATCCGGAATACAGAATAGATACCTCCATAATTCCCCTTTATCTCGTTCTTTACCCCGCTTGACCGATTATTTTGGCTTGTCACTCCATGACCGGCAACTAAGCCAAAGTACATTTTATCCTTCTCCCTAGTAGCGCCACCCTTGACTAGTTTTTCCCATCCTAGCTGCATACCTTTCGTCTGTCCATGAAATTCAGACCCTAATACATTATAGGCAGTATCGTCAATAAACGTACTTATCCAAACATTACTCCCTGCATTCCCCTTTACAACAGGAGCATTACGCAATCCATCCATATGAATACTTAAATCGTCAATAACTCCCCGACTTAGCTTTTGGGCACCGGTAATCGCTCCGCTGTAGCTTGAAAGATAGTTAGGTTCATACAAAGCGTACACAAGCCACTCCATGGTATTTTCGGATTGATTGCTTCGTTTCCAATATTGATAAGCTCCGCCGCCACGATATTCACTTCCCTGCGCCATAGGTGAAGTAAGACCGCCGATAAGCAGCGTCTCCGCCGGTACGGATATTACATAGATATCCTGTAAGTCAGAACCCCATTCAGCCAATATCGCCAGCTTATTACGTGCATCTTGCGTAGAATAGTATTTGTCAGACCACCAGGCACCTAAATAACCCCGCGTAATCTCATCTACAGCTTGGTGATTGCCCCTGCGAATTAATCTTAACGGTTGATCAGTTTCTACTATTCCGACTTGTGTATTCGTGAAACCCGGCATACTTGTGAAAGAATAAAAATTGTTATAATAATTATTCCCTGCAAAACTATCAAATCCGGCACTTGCCAAAATTTGTCTCTTTTGTTCCAATAAATCATTCGTCACACCGGGAACAATGCTAGCTGCGGACTGTCCACTCACAAATTGCGGCGGACTGGTTCCCATGTCCTGAATCTGCGCATCAATCACTGCCAGCGAATTGTTCCAATCCGTAACCTGCTGCGATTCAGCAGCGACTGGCGTAATGGCAAATACCAATATTATTCCGCAGATAACGACGGTAGTTAATTTTTTAGGCCAATTTGCAAAACCACTTTCTAGTGCTTTAAAAGCCTGTCGTAACGAAACAGCTTTTTTCATCTTTGACATTTCCAACACCAACCGATCATAAGTATCATTCAGAATAGCAATAAAAACAGAGCACATATTTATTCACAAGTCCAATAAGGTCGCTGGAGCCGCAAAAAAGGCACATCCATCCTTACTATATACGCGATGCAGCAGACCAAGTCACCTTAGAGCAATTTCGCAAGCTTTTCCTCTAGGTTATCAACCGTGTATTCAACCTTATTAATGCCTGGATTACCTAAAACCATCGCTGAAACATTTCCACTCCTATATAGACATAATATTTTCTTCTTCATTGCTTCCGCTCTCCCGATTTCGTAACCAACTCCAATACTCGGTTTGGACACTTCGGCAACAACCAAATCTACCTCTCCAAGCCATTTTATATCCCTCTGAAAGATTTCTTCGTCTGTACTATAGATTTCTTCCGGCGCAGTCAACATCTCATCTTCAATAAGTTCCGTAAAAACAGTACCGTGCTTTTTTAAAATATTGTGAATCGTCTTAAATACTTTTTTATCGTCTTCATCCCGACCTCCACGAATCGAACCGGAAAAAAATATTTTCATTGTTCCCTTTCCTCTCACCTATACAAGGTAAATGTTAATTACCATATCAACGCGAAATCCCGATCAATTCAGCAGCAACGGCCCGCATTAAATCTTGCGGGCTCATGATAATTTGTTTTCCTCTCATTCCGGCACTTACGCAAATCACATCCCAGAGAGATGCACTATCATCCAGAAAAGTCGGATATCTCTTCTTCATGCCAATTGGCGAAACACCTCCGCGAATATATCCGGTTACAGCCTGTATATCTTTAACAAGTATCATTTCCACCTTTTTGTTTCCACTTACGGCAGCAAAGCTTTTCAGATCAAGTTCCATATTACCTGGTATACAAGCAACCATAATTCCCCTTTTGTCCCCTTTAACCACCAATGTCTTAAATACCTGATCAGGTGGAAACCCAATTTCCCTCGCGACATGCTCAGCTCCTAGGTGCTCATCATCGACGGCATATTCTTGCATGGCATACGGAATTTTCATTTGATCCAATATTCGGCTTGCATTGGTTTTCATTAAAACCATCCCCTAATTTTTAACATTGTTCAGCACTAATAATATTATACCTTATCTGCGGTTATCTAGTTAACCGCATCAAATAATGAATCACACGGCATTACAGTGACACTTCTTAAGTCACGGCATGTTAATGATCTTTTAAGGGTGCGCCTCGCGTTCGTGAGTAAGGCAATAAAAAAAGCTCCGCTGATAACAACGGATCAAGGTTAGCCTAATGACTTAAACAGCATTGAGCGCTAAATCAAGTTTGAAAACATAAGGAGCAGTCCGGATGAGAAAAGCGCAAAGGGCATCGCAATCGAAACTTGGCTTGGATTATGCTTATGCTGTTTATAGCCGATTATAGAAGTTACGGTCATCAGAAAACCTATTATCTCTGTTATCAAAAATATTTGCCTCCTAAAAATAAATTTTTTTGCAAGTATTTTTACTTACAGTGGTACGTTTGCTTAACCACGGCGTGTGGTGATGTGGTGGCGAAAAACGTGCGTTCCTAGTTCTTGGGAAAAAGACGTCGGGTTAAGCAGCCAAATGGTCAGGATGTATTCCCTGATGATGATATTCCGTTTTGATCTGTAATAGAACTATTAAGTTCAACTTGCGGATAAATACGTATATAAAAAGAATAATGATCACCTGGGTCCCAGCAAATTAATCCCTCTATAAGTCATCTAGCATACAAAGGATGATCAGCGTATTGCTTTGCAAAGTGATACAGATCGGAAACTTACCGTAGTAGACCTCCAAGCTCTGGATCTACTAAACCCTAACCAAACCATCCCAAAGCATGTCCAAAAGTTCAATCACAAAAGCGGATTCCCAGAACCTTTAATTATTAACTATAGCGTCTAACCACCAACGTTAGAACCACTCCGACGATAAGTGTTAAAATAAAAGCCATCTCATTCTCCTTTATACGCCTTTAAATCAGCTGTGCGTATACAGTAGCCTCTTTTTGACTTGACAATAAAATACCTCATTGTATTTTATTCAATATAAAGTCAAAGATTACACCTATATGCCTCTTCCAATATTTTCTTAAGCATATAAGCGGCGGTAGACAAAAATGTTTAAAGAGCAACGTGACTTTGATGAAATCATTCGGAGCACAGGCGCTTGGATAATGCACTTTTAATAGATCTATACTGAATTTACGATAAAAAAAGCATGAGCTGTCCTTAAGGAGCCTAGAGGATATTGGATATTTATGGAGAACATTATCTAATTATAGCTAAAAATAGCCTAATATAGCTAAGAATGGCTAAAGGGAGGGAAACTCCAATGGACGTTCAAGAATTTTGGAATGGCCTTTGTGAACTGACAGATATTCACGGTACAAAAGGGAATAGCATTATTAGTGACGCTGAAATTGCTGACATACTAGTACGTTTCTCAGACTATGAATGCGAAAACCCAAATGGAACCATAAACGTATATCTATTAAGTACAAAGCAACTCATAACTTTAGTATATAGTTGCGGAGATACAATTGAAGTACAACGCTACCCTAGAGAAAAAATTGTATCAATCAAAACAGACTATTACAAAGCAGCCGATACTGCTTGCCAAAATAGATTTAGTCGCGTTCATTTAGTCAGAATGTACGTCAAGATGGCTTGGGGAGAGGAAATTATAATTAAGAAGCCCAGTAAATGTGCTAGGGCTATTCACGCAAAATGGTTTCAAGATTTTGTAAAAGTATTAGAAAGTAATATTAACTAATTATCCCCAACTTATATTGGCTGAATACTTTATCGATAAAGAGCTGTAATGCTCTTTTTAATTTAGATATTGCGCAAAGAACGCAAGTCGGAGGCATCGCGGTATACTGTGTTTTCGATGAAAATGCAGATATAACTACCCATCATCAGAACCCAAATCAGCACGAACAAATTGAATTATTGGCCAATATTATTAAAAACCAGGGCTGGCGTGCTCCGAAAACGGTAAGCACTAGCTCTGGTTTTATTGTGCGAGGCCATGGCCGTCTGATAGCGGCTCATTTTACCTATATTCAAATTCCACATTACCACCTAGCAGGCAATAATATTCCATCAACTCCAGCGTTCGATCTCGCAAACGGTATTTTTGCGCTTTTAATTCTTGAATTGCCCCCTGTGAACCTAATTTCCTATCCGCAAGCCATGTCATATCCACAAATTTGGTTTCTTGGCTATGCCAGTTCAGCCAGGCTACTTGGGAGTCAATCAACACATCTTTCTGCTGTTCCGTCAATCTTGCCAAAAGTTTATTATAGATAACGTTTAATTCCCTATCCCATAATCCAATATATTTCCCCTCTAACGAGTCATAACCTATCGTGGTAGAGACAGCTTTAAACTCAATCTGATAATCTCTGTCAATTGGATTTTGTTGTATGTCTTCCTTAAAATCGTTCGAGTAGTGATAAATGCCGCTATTGGCAAATACAACATTGCTATAGATCAAGATTATACACCACATAAAAATGCTACATGCCAGATGTTTTTTAGTTTTCATACTATCTGCACCCGTCTCTTCCAATTCCTTATGTTTACATTTTATTTAAAAACAATACTATCTGTATAGTAGTAAATTCCTCCGATTTTTTATCACTGTTTTGGGTAAGCCGCCCCCCGGCTCACATATGTATCCATGTGATTATAGCAATCCGTATGCCTTCATTTCAGCATGCAGTATTTGGAGATTTTTATCTTCGATTTCCGTTAGCGGTAAACGGCTCTGGCCAGCCTTGAAACCAAGTAGATTTACAGCTGCTTTTATAGGAATTGGATTTACTTCGATGAAGATTGCCTTTATGAGGTTAAGTGTCTTTAGCTGCAGCTTGATAGCACCATTGATATCGCCCTGGAAAAACTTCATAACCATATCATGGGTATCCTGTGGAATGATATTAGCCATAACCGAAATGACACCTTTACCGCCCAGCGACAATACTGGGAGGACTGCATTGTCATCACCGGAATATACAGCAAAATCATCACCACATAAATTTACAATATCACCGACTTGTCCGAGGTTACATTCTTTAACTGCGACGATATTTTCTATCTCGGATAAAGCCTTTACGGTTTCTGGATTCATATTCATACCGGTTCTACCCGGTACATTATACAGGATGTTCGGGATTTTTACGCCACTAGCGATCAACTTAAAGTGTTGATACAACCCTTTTTGTGTTGCTTTATTATAATACGGAGTGACTTGCAGTAATGCATTTGCTCCAACTGCCTCTACGGCTTTTGATAGTTCCATACCATGGCGAGTATCATTGCTTCCGGTACCGGCAATAACCGGCACACGACCCCTGACCGATTTTACTGCAAATTTAATAACCTCAATGTGTTCATCATCAGGCATGGTAGAGGCTTCACCTGTGGTGCCGCAAACTACAAGGGCATCTGAGCCCCCATTAATCAGAAATTCAATCAGGCCTGCGAATGCTTGATATTCCACGCCTTTGTCAGTAAAGGGAGTCACGACAGCCGGTGCGGAACCGATAAATATTGGTTTTCTCATGATTTAGCCACCTTCTATTTGTATTTTAATGTGCATTGTGTACAGTGTGATAATATCTACTTTAAGGTTTTTCGTATAATCCCAGGAAATCCTGCTAAACCCGTGTAGATTCACAGGAGTTTTTTAATGTTCCGGTATGTATCTATTCTCTCACACTACTGTTCTTTAGCACCCGCCTGACGGAGCAGCTTGATTATTTCCGCATCTTGCTTCCATAGCGCCAATTTAAGCGGCGCATACTTGGTAGAGGTACGTGGCTGACGAACTACGATTGGGAGATTGACATCTGCCCCATGGTCAATCAGTTGTTTGGTCATGCCCAGATCGCCGGCTTGAATAGCTAGTCCCAGCGGTGTTTGTCCATTAATGTCCCGTTTGTTGATCGCAATCTCCGCGTTCAGCAATATAGTGGTCAACTGTTTATATTCATTACGCATGGAAAATGTCATTGGTGACCACCTAGCGTAGGCCGCGCATGTTAAGGAAATAATACCAACAGCCCATACAAGGCTCAGCGTCCAGATGATTTTTTTCGTTCCCTCCGGATCTGTATTTTTTCCGCGTACACTGTAACGATACATAACGATCCACACAACAGGACTAAATGGCACAGCAAATGCGAGGAATATTCCTGCCCAGAAATTACCCGGCGGATCAAAATGAGCGGTAGTAATCACCCATAAAAAACAGCAAATCAGCCCCGCAATGGAGCAAGCAATAATATACATGATTAAGGACTTGTTTAATAATCTATTATTATTAAATGCAATCACCTTCCCGGGAGAAGTCGTCAATATCTCTCTAAGCTTAGCGGGAGGGCAATCCGCCTAGCGGCGGAGATATCGCAAGCCAGCTGCCTCAGCCAGCAAGAACAACGTCTCTTCTACACCGGCAATGATTGGTGTTGCCAACGGCGGAAACCGACCTTGGTTTCATGCCACCCGCCCATGGCACATCAGCTACATTATGACCTATCACTGGAACAGCGGTCACGGCGCGCCGGGCGGCACTATCGCTTTGGTTCGTAACGACGGAGTCACATACGGACCTTAATAGATGCTAGAGCAATAAGTAATACAGCAATTTTCAGATAACCAATTCACACTTTCATCACTCCTTGCCCAAATACTGCACGGAGCCTTCGTGGGCAATTGAAATTCCCCTCTGCTTGTTCTTAAGTTATATGTTTTTCCACGAAAAAGAGAACTCCTGCCAATTCAACAGAAATTTGGCAGGAGTTCTCTCTATTTTTACCGTTACCAATGATACGGTTCTCAGTATCACTGGTAACGGCAATTTCTTTATTTCGTAAATATTGAAATTCGATCGCGCCCCGCTTGCTTGGCTGCATATAGCGCTTTATCCGCAACACCCGGTCTCCCGCAGAATGTCCAATATAACCCATATGGCATCACGGCGACGGTTCGTGCGCCACGAAGGGCGCACGAAAAACGAAATCGCTCCGCTACACTACGTTCTTCAGGTCTCGGCATGTTCTATTGTGCATAAAATCTATTCCTTGTTTTAATAAAGGCACCATCTTTTTTACCTTAGCCTCTCTTTTTGCTAGTACCGCTAAAAAGGCGTCGACTACGACTGGATCAAACTGAGTATTGATTCCGTCAACTATTATTTTTAATGTGTCACTTAGATTCATAGCCGGACGGTACACCCTCTCGGAAGACAAGGCATCATATACGTCAGCTACGCTTATTATACGAGATATTAATGGTATTTTCGCACCCGTTAATCTATTAGGATATCCATTTCCATCATACCTTTCGTGATGATAAAGAATATATTCGGCAATCTTCTCTAAGGAGGTTAAGTTTTTGAGAGTATCATACCCGAGCTGACTATGTGATTGAACTAACTTGTATTCAACTTCTGTCAGTTTCCCAGGCTTGTTGAGTATATTTTCGTTAATTGCAATTTTACCTATATCATGCAAAAGAGCAGCCATCGAGAGTTCTTCCAGTAATTCGCCAGATAGTCTGAGTTCCCTGCCAATCACCATTGCCACCTTCTCTACTTGAAAAGAATGTTTTCCCGTGTATTTGTCTCTCTTATCTATTAAATTAACTAATGTTGATACTATTTCTCTTTTCCCTTTTTCCTTACTCCCACTAAAGTCCAAAGACGTCTCATGCTGAGTGTCTACAAGTTGCCTTTGATATCGGTTAAACTCCGTAAAAATATATAGCGTTAAAGCTATTAGGAATAAGATAGCGTAATTGCTAACAATATCTCTTTTTAGCAGTGTATCGGTAAAGATTATTATTGCGCTGAAAAATATTAAAGTAAAAATCACAGAGTATTTTTTTTGAATGGCAACCTGCTGAATCATAACTATTAAACTCCTTTTAAGCGTTGTGAAAATAATAACTTATTGTTCTATATTTATCTTCTACAAATTTAATAAAATTCCTTCTCCATTTATCATATTTTGTCAAAAATTATCAAATAATTACCAAGTTACCCACCAGCAGGACTCACGGGAGCCTCTCTGCGCCCTCTGTGTCTCTGTGGTTCAAAAAACCGTATACTTGCTGTTACTTATATGTTTTTTACCGAAAAGCAAACTCCTGCCAATTAAATAAAAATTTGGCAGGAGTTTGCTCTATTTTTACCTTTACCAGTGACACAGCTTTCCATTTCACTGGTAAAGGCTAATTTCTTTATTCCGTAAATATCGAAATACGATCGCGCCCCGCTTGCTTGGCTGCATATAGCGCTTTATCCGCATGTTGTAAAAGTTGCTCAAAGCCCCATTCATGTTCTTGTGCACAAGCAAGTCCAATGCTTATCGTGAAGTGTACTATTCGGGAGTCCTCCAAGACAATGTTCATGCTCCGACAATCAGATAATATTCGTTCCGCCACAGTCAACGCACCAAGAAGAGTGGTTTCAGGTAAAATGATAGCAAACTCTTCTCCTCCGATACGCCCTATAATATCATTAGTCCGCGAGGCCTTCCTGAAAATGTCGGCAGCTACCCGCAACACCTGATCTCCCACAGAATGTCCAAAAGTATCGTTGATTATTTTGAAGTGATCCATATCCAATGCCAGTATCGATACAGGATGCTTATGACGCTGCGCCCTCTTCACCTCATCAGAACCGATTCTAAAAAAATAGTGGCGATTAGTGCATCCGGTAAGCGAATCAAATAACGCTAATTTTTCTAAATCAGCTCTTGCAATCGCCAGCGACTGTACCATAGAATTGAAAGATTCCGCAAATTCTCCCATAAAGTCCACCCTTTGGGTCAAGTCTCCCTGGGATATTCTCTTTGTCTGCCAAGTAAGATGTCGTAGATTGGCCTGCAATTCCTTTAAATGGCCAACCACAAAACAGTTGCCAGTGATATCTTTAGATAGCTCCCCTCTGGAAAGAACTATTACTGCCTCCCGAATATCGTTGAGACAAGCATATAAATCTCGCAAAGCAACGTTTTTTATGACGTTATCCGGTATCTCCCCGGGCGTGTTAGGATTGCACAATACATCCATAATCACTTCTACAACCCTCTGAACCTGGTCGTCTGTTTGTTGGTTGCCTTCGCTGTCGACATCCTTCCACATATCATTCACTCTCATGTCCTTCTGCAATAGCAACAAACCTACATGTCCTATTACCTGTGCACCAGCAATCTACTTCTTTTACATTAAATTTCCTATTCGTAAAACTTTTCAACAAACCCGCTATGAACCCTTCGTCATATACACAAATCTCGTGGTTCTGTTCTGGTAACCCTGAGCACTCCAAATCTTCAGCAATCGTAATAACATATCGTTCGGATTCTACATTGGCCTCCTCCACCCGTAGTATGCCAATACCCATATCCTTGAAAACCTCTTGAAGCCGACGAATGAAATCCTCCCAGTTCGGACTGTCCCCAATAATATTTTGGTAAAACTCGTGGCCTGCAACTTCTCCGGCTTCATAAAAAATCTCATCTGTTTTTTTCGTTCCAAAACTCCGCTCTAATACATCGCGAAAGGTAAACTGCATCAGGCGATATACCTCAAGTCGGGTGTTGGGTCCCAAGTTGGGTCGTCCCTGTGTCATGTTCCCTAATAAGTCCCAGGAGAATTTATACTTCCGTTCACTATTCATACTCGTCTCCCTTCTCAACTATTATTACAATCTCCTAGATAACTTGTTCCAAAATCACTACATCTACGACGATCTTTGCGGTTATAGTAACATATTACCATTGCGCTCATTTATTTTCCAGTAATAACTGTATAACAGTCTTCGTATCATATCCGAAGCACCTACTATTACTAATGTAGAATAAGGCAGCAAGCCTTTCAAAAGCTTGCTGCCTTTATTAATATGCATCGCGGGGACGGTTATTGTAGCAAAACGACTATGAAAGAAGATCTGGAAACCCTGATGGAGCAAGTCGAAAACTCATAGACTTACTATGCAGGTGCTGGCACTGATACCTTCCCCCCCAACATGCAGATATTGTAAAACTAGCAGGAAATTACGTCAGTTACAAGAATTCTTTTAGGTATGTTTGCAAAATAATGTTACCCCTCTTTAATGGATTACAACAAATGCACACCAACGGTATATTACACCGTGATATCAAACCCCAAAACATTTATATTACGGATAGTGGGCAATCTATACTTTTAGATTTTGGTGCCGCGAGAGAGTCTATAGTAGCAAGAGACCGCCCTATTATTTATGGTAAGCTTCGGCTATTGGCTTTATCAGCAAACTTATAATCCTATTAATGTATTGAGTAAGAAGGGAATTCCTTACACCGAAGACGCATATTTTAATGCAATTAAAACAGGTGACGAGACAGCAGTCAAATTGTTCTTTGCGGCAGGCATGAACCCTAACCAGACCAAAAAAGACACGGGTGAAACTTCTGCAATAGTTGCAACCGAGGTGGGACAACTATCAATCATGAAATTATTGATAGCCCAAGGTGCGGATTTGCTTATGCAAGATCAAAAAGGTCGGACCCCTGTAGACATAGCTGTTAAACAGGGCTCTATAGAACTATTAAAACTACTAATGGATCAATTGAAATTATTACCTGATACTGAGGATGCAAAAGGCCAGACACTAATGGAAAAAGCCTGCGCGTCTGGTAATATGGGATGTATCTAAATGATAAAATGGCCGCAGGTGGTGCAATACTTTCCACCGATGGAAAACGACTAGTTGTTACTAGCAAAAAAGGACAATCAGCGATGGAATGGAATAACGGCGGTGGGTATCTCCATGTATGGGATTTAAATTAATTATTTGAATAAAGTTAATAATTTTAAAGATTATAAAATATTTTTTACATTTTTTGAGGTCTCTTAGCTTTCTTGATAGGGCTAAACACCTCTATAAAATCCCCTTCACAAAATCCACGGTTTTTGTGCACTAGATTCCTATTTATGGCCACAAATCCAATATCTTTGTTGTTCTTATAAAAAAGAATTCCTAGGAATTCTCTTAACAATATATTATCCGCCAGTATAATGTTGATCTTTTTACCCGGCTTAAACCCATCCAGATAAACATCTGGATTAACATACGACCTAAATTCTACCGTAATAAAATTACTATAAATAAAGTCTTTAATACACATCGTCTGCATAATTTTCCCCTAACCTTCTCCCTTCGCTGCCTAGTGCGGCACTTTTTAAACTCACATATCGCCTTACAATATCCTATATCTTTCTAAAATCATTTCAGCTATAGTATCATTTTTCATATTGTCGCCCCCTTCTTAATATCTTTTCTGCAAACAACACCCGATTTATAGTTATTGAACAAAGCCCCTTTAATTATTTAAGCAATTTTTATGCCAAATTCATCAACCATTATTATGATTTCAGCAGAAATACTGCCGCTTCCACGGGTTTATTAAAAATTGTTTCTCATTGCGGTCACTAAAAAGTACAGATATTACCTGCCACGCATTTAAAAGTAATACGTATCCGTTCTAAACATCTCAAACAATAATCCGGTGATGACGGTTGCCTGCCATGGTAGATAATATGACACATAAGTCATACCTGATAAATATGAATGGCAACTCATTTCGCTTGAAGGAAACAAAGCCTGGTTAGCTCAGTAATTTTTTGACTCAAGGTGGTACACTTTTACACTTTTCAATTGCGATTGTGGTACACTTTTCAGTTGACAAATACACTTCCTAATTGCCCTCCTACAAAAAACCTGGTAAATGGAACTCAACGGGACGTCTGTTGAGTTTAACGTCATGTAAAAAGGGGACTGAAAGCAAAAATCGCTTTCAGTCCCCTTTTGTCCACAGTCCCGCAATGTGGGGCCTTGCTTTTAAAATGTTTTTTCCCCTTTGAATTGACTTAACATATGGTGTTGCCGGGACGAGTTCAAGGGGCTGTCACCTGATTCTAGTCGGCTATCTTCCAAGGCTGCTCATTAAAGTAAGGAGTTGTTCACGGCTTGTATAAGCCTCCGCCAGGAAAGGAGTTTTATATTCAAGACACTTGGTGTAGTCAGCGATGGCAAGGGCATCTTGTTTACTATCGCGATAGGCGTTTCCGCGAAAAAAGTATGCATAGCCATTATTATTAGTAACGCGAGACCGAATTTTTTTTGGCACGTTAGCAACAATCTTAAACCCTCCCTCTCAGATATAGCATTTCCTCAGCAAATATCTCTCCTTTGAGCTAATCTTGAAGAGATACTATCTTCGACGAGATAGGGGACGGTTTGCAGTCCCCATGGCTTATTTTCTTGATTGTAGCGGGGTGAATTCACGGCATCCTTTCCCATGCCAGTAAAACACACCTGTTAAATAAATCCTATTTTTATAATTTTGTTTCTTATATGAAGGATCTAGCGTAAGCTCGTTGAAATCCTACTTAAGTATTCTTCATTGTCATAGGAGGCCAACCCATGAGATATAAAAATATCCTGGATACTATCGGCAACACTCCCGTAGTGGAGCTGAAAACATTCTGCCCCAAGCGGGATCTTAAAATATTTGCCAAGCTGGAAGGCGCCAATCCGGGCGGCTCCATCAAGGACCGCACTGCCCTGAGCATGATCGAGGACGCCAGACAAAGGGGCATCCTGAATAAAGACAAAATCTTGCTGGAAGCCACCAGCGGCAACACCGGCATTGCCCTGGCCATGATTGCCTCTTATTACGGCTACCATTATACGGCTGTTATGCCCGACAACGTCAGTATAGAGAGAACCAAACTTTTGACAAGTTTCGGCGCAGAGATCATTTATACTCCCGGGGTTGCCGGCACCAACGGCGCCATTAAGGTGGCCAGGGAGATGGTTAAAAACTCAGATTGCTACATCATGTTGGACCAGTTCAGCAACCCGGCCAACATCCAGGCCCACTATCAGACAACCGGGGCGGAAATCATCGTCGACGTGCCGGAAGTCACCGCCTTCGTGGCGGGTATGGGCACCGGCGGCACGCTTACCGGTGTCGGCCGAAGGCTGAAAGAATACAACCCGGCAATCCATATCGTCGGTGTGGAACCTCCGGCTAAAACCAAACTGCAGGGCCTGCGCAACATGGAGGCCTACACCCCTGAAGTATTTGACCCGTCAGTGCTGGATTTCCGTTTGCTGGCCCAGGAGGAAGATTCCTTTGTCCTAGCCCGGAAGCTCTTTAAGCAGGAGGGGATTTCCGTGGGCATCTCCTGCGGGGCAGCACTTTGGGGCGCCCTGGAATATGCCAAGGAGATCGAACAGGGCTGTATTGTCGTCCTCTTTCCCGACCGGGGCGACAAGTACATAAGCACTGAGCTTTTCGACTAGCCCTGCCCCTGCAGCAACAGGTCAACTCTTCCTTTACCAGCCCGCCGCCGTGCCGAAGAACACTTTCAGGTCGTCGCTGACGCATTCAGCAGCCCGGTCAATCAGGCGGGCCAGCATAGGGACAACGGAGCCAGTCCTGGAGTTCAAGGGGACGTTCTTCTGTTGAGTTTATTTAAAGCATTTGTTGTTCTTTAACTGTATAAAAGCCAGCAAAAAACCAGGGTTGCCCCTGGTTTTTTCTGTGGTACTATTTCGCGGATGTCAAAACACCCGTCCCCATGGCACATTATTAACCTTCTACCACGTTTTCCCCCAATACATCAGCAAACCGTCCCCGTAAGTCCGGATCATTTGATCACGTTCGCTTTCTCGGGTTTGATGAAAGAGGATAGATTTACCATGGGGAGTTCAAATTCCACATGATCGCCTAGCGCGTGGATCACACTTAAGCTGATGCCCATGCCGTCATTCGTGAAATAACTAAAGGCTCTTTCAGGATTCTCGCTGGTAACAGCTGAATCAGCCTGGCCGAACGCCTTGAGCAATTTATTATTATCCAGTTTCAATTTTTCAAAGGTGACATCAGCCGCCGCATAATTTATACGGCCTTTCTTCATAGCCTGCACAAATTTGTCATCAACCTGAACGATATCCTGCAGCCGGAGCTTGCGTCCCGCCTGCATCTCTAAGTTGACGCTTTGAATCAGGGCTGTAGGATAGGGTGTGCCCTTCATAAAGCGGCTGCCGGTAAACTGAACGCTTAACAATTCAGAGTTCTGCCTGCCGATTACATAGTCCAGCTTTACCGTCAGCTTTTCCAGGTCGCCTGTGCCATAATCCTGCAGGACGCTCAACGCCTCAGACTTGAGGATCTGGTTCAACCTGCGCTGCTTTCCCGCATCGTTCATTTTGCTGATCTGCGGGTAGTGTATGGTTATCGCCCGGTCGGCATAAGTCTCCCTTGTCACTTCATATACATTGGATTGAACTTTGGTGTCGGCCTCTTTTGCCGGCGGTTTAGCCGTGTCCGTCCCACCTGAACCGCAGCCAGTAGCCAGCGCCAGCATCACCAGGACCATGGTAGCCGTCAGAATCCCCAGGCCGACTTTTCGGATCACTTTTTGCAAGGAATGATACATTTTCACTTTTCCACACGCTCCTCTGCCTGCGACAAGCGCCGCATCCGCGTACCGGTCAAAGGTATATTCAAAAAAACCGCTTTCATTGAGGTGGACCAAGAATTGGTACTTCTACATCCTTCTCCAACAACGAACTTTTTCCTGCCTTGATAGATTTACCTTTTACCGCCACTCGTCCTATATCATCAACCTGCAGCTACCAAGACATCATCCTTCCATGTACCAAAATTATTGCTCCCATTACTGTAATATAATGTACCTTGACCATTTCGCTTCCCGTTTTTCCAATACCCTTCGTAAGAGTTGCCTGACTCCCATTCAAAGACGCCATAGCCCTCACGCACTCCATCCACAAAGGCACCTCGATATAGACCATTGGAGTAGTATCTAGTTCCCTGACCGGTCATCTTACCATTGGTAAATGCACCTTCATAGGAGGTCCCGTCCTTGAACTTCACCTTACCTTGGGTGTCATGAGTAAAACCGTTGACAAAATTGCCTTCGTATACGTCCCCATTTGTGTATTGAAAAATTGCATAACCATTTTTAACACCGGTCTTCCACATGCCATCATAATATCCGCCGGCAGCAAAGGTATACTTACCACTGCCATCCCTTAGGTTGTTAACCATTCCCCCTTCATAGCGGTCACCGTTAGGATGGGAAACTACAACCTTTCCGTTAATGCTATTATCAAGGAAATCGCCTACATACTTCGTCCCGTCAGGTTTGACAAGGGTCCCCTTCCCCTGTTTCTTGTCATTAACATAGTTTCCTTCATAATAGGATCCATCTTTGTCGTTGACTTTATAAAAACCATTCTTCACCTGTGCTGTTGCTGCTGGAATATCCTTATTGTTGGTGGCTTTCACATCTGTTGTTGTTTTCTCATCCGGACTAAAAACGGCATAAACAAAGAAAAGTACTATGGCTGAACTTCCTATTATTAAAACCTTCTTCAGAGTGCTAAAGCTTTTAAATCTTTCAAGTATGTTCCCACTACCTCCGTTTACCGTTGGCATAACTCCCGCCTTTAAGCCGCATGTCTTGCAAAATACTGAACCCTCTGGAAGTAATGTGTCACATCGTTTGCAATTCATCTCAATTCCCCTTTCATCGACGTCGCAGTGTCTGTCCAATAATATTATAAAACAGTTCGATGAAACCAAGTACTATCCGAAAGTATATATTTGGAGTATCAGCTCGACACATACTATCTATGTCGAGAGAAGTTTTTCATATCCTGACTAATCTCACGCCGTTCCCCAAAGCCCAGGGGAATTCAGGCCGCTGATCCTTGCGCAGCAAGCTACAAAAGCATTGAAAATTATCTATTCAATCTTTTTCTAAATCCACATTTTCTGCAAAGTTCTTCTACTACATTATTATTACAAAAACCAATTCTTATAACTTCTGCTCTTTCTCCATTTATAATATCAGCAAATTTGCATTCATGAATATTGCCTAAATCAATTATCCCTTCTCCATCAAGGCAACAGGGTACGACTGTACCATTAACTAAAATAGCAACATGACTTCTTAATCCAAAGCAATAGCCTTTATTAAAGTCCTCTTCTTCCTTTAAATCAGGCCATTTAAACTCATAATCTTGATTTAAATATACTCGATTTGATATCTTTAATGCGTTAGTTGTAGATAACTTACCCTGAATGTTGTATGGTAATTTAAAATGTCCTTCAATTCTATGAAGAATATTCAAATTTCTTCTCCTTTGATCCTCTGTTAATAAAGCTTCACCTAAATTCCATAACCTTAAGGATATTATTATGCCTGACTCTAATACTGCTCTGCTAGAGAAATTAAGAATACTGTCAATATACTCATCTTTTGAGATCCTATTCTGATTTCCATCAAAGCTATGAAGCGAAAAATTCATTTGCCTCACTGCAGGTTTCTCAATCAAAGTATCCGCTACTTTATTTATTAAAGTCCCATTTGTTGTTATATTTACTTTAAAACCCTCTTCATAACTTATATTTAGGAAACTCCCTAACTTAGGATGTAATAAAGGTTCTCCTTTAACATGTAAATTTATATAATCTGTAAAAGGTTTAATTTGATCTAGAATTTGCTTAAATGTAGTTTCTGACATAAATTCAGTTTTCCTTTTAGTTTCAGGGCAAAAATCACATTTTAAATTACATGCATTTGTTATTTCTATATAAATTTTTTTATATCTTTTCATAGGTGCTAGCTCCAATTCTTTATAACTATTTTTAAGCGAATATACTATAATTATCACAATTAGAATACCACTATTTATTATCCATACTCTTTGTCCTTTAGTAAATACAAAAAAACAAGCCTCACCCCCACAAGGGTTACGACTTGTTTCGCGTTACCAGTGATACGGTTCTCCGTGATGCGCATATTTTTCAAACGTTTTTCTTAAAAGCATTACACTTACACAAAGGAGTATAAATGAAAGTTAATAATATCCCACACAATGCGACAAGAGACGGTTTGCAATGCATCTAAAATAGTGGACACTGTCCCTTGAAATCTTGAATTAAACTACTTTCTGTCTGGATGAAAAGGTGTATGCGGAGAGCTGACAGGAATTGGCCTGGATTTGAAGAATATTTCTATTAGAATCAATATGAAGGGTGATAATATGCCGTTTAGGACAAGTCTCACTTGGCTGACGAAAATCTTGTTAACCGCTTTTATGCGGAATTCATTTGCGAAAGGAAGCGATAACTGTGCAAAAAATAGCGTTGAAAACTAAGGCCATTCTGGCGGTTGTCGTGCTATTTGTCGCCTTGGCCGCACCTGCAGGTGCGGCTATTCAGACCATCACCCACCGGACGAACGATATCAGCATCCACCGTACGCCGGCGGCCGACCTGTGGATATTAATAATCAGCGTGGGTGATCATCCCCGTCCGGGCGATCAGGCCGAGGCCGAAATAATCGTTTCCAACGCCGGCGCGGTTCCGACCAAGGGCAAAGTGACGGTCACAGTAAATTACCCGACCTTGTCATCGGTCGAATTGGCGGGGACCGGCTGGCGATGGGACGCGGCTACCAAGACCGCCAGCCGGACCGATGCCCTGGCTCCCAACGACAGCTACCCGCCTTTGTCCCTGATGTTCAGGGTGCCAAGTGACGCAAAGTCTAACATTGTGATGAAGGCCACGGTTAGCGGGGGCGGGGACGCCAGCCCAAACAACAATACCGGCAGCGGCACAATGTCCCTCGATCGTACGCCCTATTATTAATTATGCCGTCAAGCCCAAATTCTGACGAGAGAAGACAGCGCAGCAGCAAAAAGCCGGCGGAAAACCGCGGGCTTTTCTGCTTGGAACGTCCCCGCGATGTCCTACAAAAATTTTCTTGTGCTCTCTGATCAAGATGTCTGTTCTTTATAAAACATACAGTCGTTCTTTTTCCTCGCCTTTACTGAATACATTGCGTCATCCGCTCTTTTCAATAAATCTTCAGCATTATCGACATTGGATGGATATAAGCTTATGCCAATACTGGCCGTTATCCTAATTATTATATCGGTTAATTTATATTTCTCTGCTATAGCTCGACGAATTTTGTGTGCAACGATACTCGCTTCATCTGGGGTATTTAAATTTGACAGAACCACAACAAATTCATCTCCAGCTAATCTAGCAACAGTGTCAATGTTTCTAACAATATGTTTTATTCTAGCAGCAACTTCTTTTAAAAGATGGTCGCCTAAAATGTGTCCATATGTATCATTAATTTTTTTAAATCCATCTAAGTCAATAAACAGCACTGCAAGTAATCCGTTTTTTCCATATTCTTCCATTTCATTATTTAGTTGATCAAACAATAAATACCGGTTACATAATCCAGTTAGAGAATCATAAAGTGCAATCCTTTTTGCATTTTCTTCCGACTTTTGTATCGAATGATAGTCATTTTCCAACCGCTTGATTAAATTTTGCAAACAGCTTACGCGGCTAAACTGCACTGTTATATCAGTTATCTGAATTAAAGCAAAATCCTCTCCTTGATAATTGAAAGGCTCGATTTGCATATTTTGACGTTTTACTTTTTGAGTATTTTCGCCATTTTGGCGAAATAAAAAAACACCATGTAGCATACCGGAACAAAAACGATTTTGGCCGTTAATAATAGCATCTCTTATCATCCGTCTGTACTTTAATTCTGAAAAACAGGGACACACGTTAGCTACCTTTTCGCCAATAGCTTCAGTTTTCGTCAAACCGGTTGCCTTTTCCAGCCATCTATTCCAAACTACGATCCGACAATTTTTATCCACCAATAATACCCCTTGTGTTATACTATCCAGCAGGCTACTAAAAAGCGAAATCATTTTGGCCCTCCAACATATCGTCAATTTTGCATATTAATTGTTTTATTGAATCCATGCCCAAAATAATCAAAATTGCTCCATGAAATCGGGTATTTTCTATAGAGAACGAAGTTTTTAGCATTAGTACGTAAATGTTGTCCTGCAACAAAACAAGTTGGTTTTTTGAAGAAACAAACAACATCTCTACTTCCGGTAGTGAATAGGTTAATTTCGTGACTAAGATATTGCCGAGTCCGCCGACCACTGAATTTAAAATAATATTACCTACTTCTTTCATTACATCAAATTCAGTATCAAGCAATTCCTTTTCATCTAAAACAACAATACCATCCTCTTCCATTTCTCTTAAACATAAACTCACCAGCAGTTTTGCCTGACTGGACGGAAATAGTAAAAAAGCTTTACCATTAAACTCATCCCCAAAATTCACAGAAGAAGACATGATATGCCCGGAACGATTTCCAATACATGAGTTTAAATATGCAGTAGTGAGATTTTTACATAATAGTAAGTCAATATCTGGTACAAAAAGTTCTATTTTTCTATCGGTCATTTCCGATAAAATATCAGCTGCGTGACCAACATTTATATTAAAAATTTCTACAAGCGCATCTTGCTGCATCTCATTAAGCATGATGCCTTCCCTCCACTATTTGTTTTACCAATGTCATTTTATCCTTCACAAACGGTTTATTTATAAAAGCGGCAATATTGTATTCCGCTAATTCATCCCGAGTAGATTTTTGAATATCGGCAGTCACTACAATAATCTTTATATTCTGATCTATCTCTCGAATCTTTTTAACAAATTCTTGCCCACTCATACGCGGCATCAACAAATCAGTTATTATTATATCCGGACCTGATTGCAGAAATTTGCTAAAGCCATCCGTACCATTATTAGCCAAAATAAGCTCGCCGTCAGGAAAAGCTCTGGAAAACATGCCAGCAGTAACCATCTGCGCAAATTTGGAATCTTCTACAATGAGTATTTTCAAATTGATCCCCCCTTTAGAGTATTTGATCTTATTTTCAAGTAAAATCAACTATGAAATGTATATAATATAAAATCGCCAGGTGTATTCTTTCAATAAGAATGCAACCTGGCGATCTTTAGCAAACTAGTTTCACTATTAGACCCATGGTTTTGCGTCCCTGTCTTTCGACAAGTTTGCCCATATATACACAAATGCTAATACAAACAATTATATTACGACAAAATTCCCAAGTCAATATATTCCTTTTTTGTTTTGTGTTTCCTGTTTTGTCTAGGCCGTATATTAACTGAAAACCTCCAACTTGAAGACGCGGGGACGGTGGTATTGTCTTGCTGAGTTTTCTTATGTGGGTGACACCGGGGACGTTCCTTATTTGTCAGCATTTTGCTCCGCAAACAATATCCCAATCACACTGATATTAGTGACAAAAAAGAAACGTCAGACCGTGTGAAAACTGCCGTTTCGGCTGATATCTGAACGCCAATTAGTGCCAAATAAATAGCAT